>Ga0265313_10000681_pt1 | contig 35003 bp, 37 predicted proteins | sample 4123metaG_FD_203122 | JGI IMG/M metagenome (GOLD analysis project Ga0265313, IMG submission 203122) | Rhizosphere microbial communities from Carex aquatilis grown in University of Washington, Seatle, WA, United States - 4-1-23 metaG | ecosystem: Host-associated > Plants > Roots > Rhizosphere >... | reverse complement strand
TCGGCCTCGCCACCTAAGACTGCCGTCTCAACGGCGTGCGGTGTCTTGACGTCCAAGATGGACTCCAGCCGTTCGGCCAACTGCTGCCAAGTCGCGCTCGTTTCGAGTTCGGCGGCCGACTTGTAGGTAAACCCCATGGCCGAGGCCCTGCGCCGCGCGGCGGCGTAGCGCTGGAGAGCTCCGCTTGTGGGCTCCGCGGTCAGCAGCATTTCCGACCAAAGTTCGTGGTCGGCAGACTCCAGCGTGTCCCGGATAGTTCTCGCGGCTGCTAGATCGACGGTCTTGAGTGAGGTGCGGATGATCGGCGCGCGAGCGTCGAGATGCACGACGCGAGCTGGAACGCGCCGCACATATTGCCAACGATCACCGCGTCGCTGGAGGAACCTGTCGAGTAAACTGGCATCGCGTTTCATGCCCAAAAGTACCACGTTCTGTGACACGTTTTGTAGCACAGAAACTGGGTGGAGCCGCTCCGCGATTACCGACCTTTACCGGAAAGCGCTGATGAGTAACGGACTTACGCGGAGTTTCGCGAAGATTTTGGAGCGGGTGAGGCGCGCCGGTGGAGCGGGTGAAGGGAATCGAACCCTCGTCGTAAGCTTGGGAAGCTTCTGCTCTACCATTGAGCTACACCCGCGAACCCAACGATTTGGAGGAATTCGCGTCGCCGCGTTGTCTCGCTCTAGTCTCGCCGAGGCAGCGTCGATTTCATAGCTGACTTGGTTTGCCCGCACAACTCTCGGCCGGATGCGGGTCTGGCAAGTCCGGGGTGATCCCCTTCCCGCCCGATCAGCCACAACTGCGGAGGTCCCGCCGACGTGCACTCGCGCGCTGGCGGCAAGCCGTCGGCAAATTCAGTTGCGTCTTGCGCGCAGGCGCCGTGACGGTCAGCTAGGCGCGCCGCACGTTGCGGATGGCGCCGGACTGCGGATTGTAGCCACGGGCGGCGAGGAAGAACGCCACGATCGTGCATCCGATGACGACACCCAGCGACAGCCAGTCAACCTGGCCGTAGGCGGCAAAGCGGATCAGCTCGACCGCATAGGTGAAGGGATTGGCGTTGGCCAGGTACCAGATGGCGAATGCGCCGGCCTCGCGCAGCTTCCACAGCGGGTAGAGCGCGGCCGACAGGAAGAACATCGGGAACACGACGAAGTTCATCATGCCGGCGAAGTTCTCGATCTTGGGTGTATAGACCGAGACCAACAGGCCGATCGAGCCCAGCATCAGGCCGTCGAGGATCACGGCCGGCAGGATGGTCAGCCAGCCGTATCCCGGAAAGCCGAAGCCGAGGATGCGCGACACCAGAATAAACGCGTAGGCCTGCAGCACCGACAGTGCGGTTGCGGCGCAGATCTTGGAGAACAGCAGGAAGTTGCGCGGCAGCGGCGTCACCAGCATGACCCGCATGACGCCCGCCTCGCGGTCATAGACCATCGACAGCGCCGACTGCATGCACTGGAACAGCACCACGATGCCGAGCAGGCCGGGAAGCACGTATTCCTGGTACTGCACGTAGGTGCGGTACGGCGGGATGATCGAAACCCCCAGCAGGTCATGCAGCCCGGCCGCGAACACCAGCAGCCAGAGCAGCGGTCGGACCAGCGCCGAGATCAGCCGCTCGGTCTGGCGCAGGAACTTTGCGATCTCGCGCCAGACGATTGCCGAGAACCCGACCCAGTAGCGGGCGAGGATCGGGAGCTCCGTGGGATAGGCGTCTGCTGCTACTGCGCTACTTGACACTTCGACTCCGGTTGATCGACCCCGAGGCTGTCCAGTTCATTGCCCTCATGCTCGAACTCCGGGAACGGCGCCGTCCCGACTGTCGAATCGCTCGTCGCGAGGACGATCGGCATGCGAAGCTGCTTGTCCCAGGGACGGAAGTCCAACTCGATTCCTTTCGATCCGTCGAGCTTCAGCCGCTTCCCTTTCAGGTAGGCATCGATTTTCTCTGGATCGGTGGAGCGGGCCTTGGCATAGGCCGTGGCAATCGCCTTGAACGCCATCCAGGTGTCCCAGTCGTACCCGGACATGACACGGTGGCCCTCCGAGGCTTTCTGGAACCGCAGCGTGATCTGGGTGGCGCTGTCCTGGCTCCACGACCAGTGCCATTCGGAGGCCGTTAGCCCCGCAGAACCGATAACAGGTCGCGGCAGCAGCGTGTTGTAGGGCAGCTCGCGCGAATATTCACCGAGCTCGTCCGCGATGTAGATCACATCGTAGTCGATGCCGCCCGTGATCAGCAGTGTATTGTTGTTCTCCTGGTTGGCCGGATCGGTCGCCATCGTGAACTGCTTGCTCGCCACGACCTGGATGCCGTTCCGATCTGCAGACTGCAGGAAGGCATCGGCCATCTCCTTGTCGCGCGGCTGATCGCCCTGCAACACGAGAACCTTAAGCCAGTTCCGGTGGCGGAGAAACTGCGTGTAGGAATCGGCAAGCATGCGGTCGGACGCGGCCGCGTGCAGCATGTTGGGCAGGCACATTTCGCGCAGCGCATCCTGCGGCGCCGTGGCGTTGATCATGGTGAGCTTGGTGTTGGCCAGCGCCGGTCCTACCTGGGCGACCATATCTCCGGGGAGATCGAGGATGGCAAACCGCTCGCCGCCGGCGGCCATCGCCTTGAGCTTGGCTATGGCGTCATTGACGTCGGTCGCCTGCTCCTCGTCGAGCGACAGCTGCACATTGGCCGCATCGGTAATGATCTTCATATCGCCGATGGCCACGCGAGCGCCCTCGACGGGGTGCAACGCCGGCGAAATCTGGATGCGTGTATAGGCGTACTCGGGATGATAGCGAACGTCGTTCTTGAGATCGAGAAAGCCAACCTTCGCCGTCGAGATCGGTCCACTCGGCGGCGGCCCGGGCACGGGCGCGTTCTGTTGCTGCGGCGTGGCAGTATCGCCGTCATCCTGAGCGAAGGCCGGCCCCGCCACGAAGGCGAGACCGGCAAACATAGCGAGACCAACCAGGGTCAGCTTAGTCATCGATGACCACCGTGTGCGGGATACGACCGATCGGCAGCGACTGCACGGGCTGCATCGCCACCATGTCGATGACCGTAATGTCGTCGCTGAGACCGTTGGCGACGACCGCCGTCTTCTCGTCGCGGCTGAGGTCGATCGACCAGCAGCGTTTGCCGGTCAAGACGAACGCCAGAACGTTGTGCGACTTGGAATCGAGGATGGCGATGTGGTTGGCGCGGCCGAGGCTGAGCAGCACCTTGCTGTCGTCCTTGAGCGACGCCATGCCGACCGGCGTCACGTCCTCTTCCTGGAAGCCAGGCGGCACGATGACGAGGCTGTCGCCTTTGATCTCATAGGTATTGGAATCGATGATGAAGATCTCGGAGGACAGCTCGCAACTCACCCAGACCTCGTTGAGGGTGGGCAGATAGATAAAGCGCCGGGGCCGCGTGCCCACGAGGATGTTCTTGATGACCGCGCCTTTGGCGGTATCAATGACGTGCACCATGTCGGCGACTTCGGAGGTCGCGAACACGATCTTGCCGCCCGGCATGATCAGGATGCCCTCAGGCTCGGCGCCGCTCTGGATCGACTGCACCTGGACCTTGGACTTGAGATCTATTTTTTCGACCGTCGAGTTGTTCTCATCCGATACGTAGACTGACCCTTCGTCGTCGGAGAGACGGAACATCTCCGGGCTCGGGCCAGTGGGGATCGAATCGATCACCTCGAGCTTGGCGACGTCGATCACGTCGATGGTGTCGTCGTCGCCGCAGGCGACGTACAGCCGGTCGTGCGCCTTGGTCATCTGCATGTCGCGCGGCCGCTTGCTGGTCGCGATGCGTTTGATGATCTTGAAGGTCGGATCAAGGACGACGACTTCGTTGCCCTTTTCGGTCGAGACGAAGACGTTGCCTGAACCCGCGGCATAGCTTGCACCGGGCCGCATCACGGAGAGCGCCGCGAGTGCCGCGCCCCCCGCCAGTACTGTTCTGCGCTTGACCATCACTTCACCACAAACTTGCCCTTCAGGCCCTTGTCCTCCTGGCCGGGTGACCAGAACTCATACACGCCGGGACGAAGAACTACGAAACTGATGTTGAACGTGCCGGCATCATCGAACTCGAGGCTGTAGAGGTCCTGGGCCTTAACCTCGAGCTTGTTCACCACGATCTGATCGATCCAGCTGTTGCGGAAGAACTCCGGCATCACGATCGCAAGATCGTCGGCGCCATCATCGGCGGTGATGTTGAGGCGATAGTATTTGCCAGTCTCGATGTCGTACTCGTTCTGCGAGAATTTGTTGTTGGTAGTGTCGATCTTGAGGTCGGGCAGCTGTACGCCGCCGGCCGCAAGATTGCCCGCCGCGAGCGCGGGAACCGCCGCGCCGCCCAGGAGCGTGGCAAGCGACAGCGCTGCCAGAGATTTCGTGATGACCCGACGCAACGATGCCTCCCAAGGATGTGTCTATGGCGGCGATAGCATTCGCCTATGGGTCGATAGAGCGCCGCTCCGGGAAGGGGAGCAATCCGGGCATGGCAATACGAAACATTGCCTTGACCAATAATGCGGAATGCTAGCTCATCCGATGAATTAGAAGCGAAATTCGGACGGGACTCATGTCCAGATTTTCTCGTGCCGCGCTGCTCGGCTTCGTGCTGGGTGCGGCAACTTTGCTAATGGGTTTCAGCCCTGAGACGCTGAAGTTGACCCTCGCCTTGCAGGGCACCGGCACCGCCAAGTGGGAAATCGCGGCGATGCAGGCGTTGGGGCTCGACAAGAAGTACAAGCTCGAACTCACGGTGAACGACGTCGCCGACAGCACCGCCGGTCAGGTGGCCCTGCAGGCGAAGGCCGCCGACGTGGTGCTGTCCGATTTCGTCTGGGTGAACCTGCAGCGGCACCAGGGCAATATGGTCACCATGGTTCCGCACTCGCTCGCCGTCGGCGGTCTGATGGTCGACCCCAAGGCCGGCATCAAGTCGATCGCCGACCTCAAGGGCAAGACGCTTGCCGTCTCCGGCAGCCCCGTGGACAAGAGCTTCGTGATCCTGTCTGCGGACTACAAGAAGCAGACCGGCGGCAATCTCATGGACGATGCCGATGTGAAGTTCGGCGCGCCACCCTTGGTCAACGAATTGCTGACCGATGGAAAGGCGCAGGCTGCGCTGAACCTCTGGAACTGGGCGGCAAAGGCCAAAGTGGCCGGCATGACCCAGCTGAGCTCGGTGCCCGATCTGCTCAAGGACCTCGGCGTCACCGAGACCCCGCCGCTCCTCGGCTGGACCTTCTTCAACGACGTCGCAAAGACCAAGAACACGGAAATCGTCGCGTTCCTCAAGGCCTCCTTCGAGACCAAGCAGGCGCTGCTGACCGATGACTCGCTATGGGACAAGATTCGCCCGGTGATGAACGTCAAGGACGACGACGCCCTGTTCAAGCAGCTGCGCGACGACTACCGCGCCGGCATCGTCTCGCACTACATCGCCTCTGGCATGGCTCCGGCCAAGCAGGCCTTTGCGCTGATGGCCCAGTACGGCGGCAAGGACGTCGTTGGCGACGTGACCGACCTCGACGACGGCACGTTCTGGGAGGGATTCCACAAATAGACTACCTGCCAGGCGGCGCGCCGCCTGCGCGCATCAAGACCAAAGCCGTCCGCCGCACCTCGAGGGTGCCGTGGGAGCTCGTCAGCACCGTCCTGCTGCTGGTTGTCTGGCAGGTGTTGGCGATGATTTTTCCAGGCCGGCTGTTCCCCACGCCGCTCGCCGTCGCAAGCGCGCTTTGGACCGACCTCGTCGACGGCAAGCTGATCTCGGACATGGCCAAGACGCTGCGGCGCGCGGCGATTTCGTTCACCGTCGCGATGGCCATCGGTATCGCTATCGGCATCCTGTTCGGCCGCTCGCGCATCGTCGACCGGCTGTTTTCGAGCTGGGTGATCGTCGGCCTCAACCTGCCAGCGGTGGTGATTGCCATCGTCCTCTACATCTCCCTCGGGCTGACCGAGACGGCCATCGTGCTTGCGGTCATCATCAACAAGGTGCCGCTGGTCATCACCACCATCCGCGAAGGCGTGCGCAGCTTTTCATCGGATTATGACGAGCTTGCCCTTGCCTTCCGCATGCCGCTCCGCCGACGGCTCAGGCTGATCTTCATCCCGCAGCTCACCCCTTACGTGCTGGCGGCGGCGCGCACCGGGCTCGCCCTGATCTGGAAGATCGTTCTGGTGTTCGAAGTGCTGGGCAGCGACGGCGGCGTCGGCTTTCGCATCAACACCATGTTCCAATTCTTCGACATGACAGGCATTCTCGCCTACACAACGGCGTTCATCCTCGTGGTGCTCGTCTTCGAATACTGGGTCATGCGTCCCCTGGAGCACTACGTCTTGAGATGGCGGATGGTCCGCGCCTGAACATCGACGTCGACGAGAAGCGCTTCGCGGGCTCGGCCGCGCCGCTGCTCGAGGACTTCCACGTCATCATTGCTCCCGCACAGGTGGTGGCGCTGGTGGGGCCTTCGGGCGTCGGCAAATCGAGCCTGCTGCGGATGATCGCCGGGATCGACAGCGACTATTCGGGCGCGATCACCATCGACGGCGAGGCCGCCGCCGCTGCTCCGCCGGCCGGCTTCGTGTTCCAGGATTCAAGGCTGCTGCCCTGGCTCAGCGCGATCGACAATATCCGCGCGGTGCGCGAGGAAACCACCGAGGCTCAAGCTCGCGACCTGCTGGCGCGGGTCGGGCTCGCCGGCAGCGAGAATGCCTATCCGGCGCAATTGTCGGGCGGCATGCAGCGGCGCGTCGCGCTGGCCCGCGCATTCTCGGTGAACCCGCGCCTGCTGCTGCTCGACGAACCATTCGTGTCGCTCGATGCCCACCTTGTCGCCGGGGTGCAACGGGTGTTTCTGGATCTCGTCCGCGAGACCCACTCGACCGCCATCGTGGTGACCCACCTGCCCGACGATGCCGCCAAGATGGCCGACCGCGCCATCGTGCTTGGCGGGCGTCCGGCGCGGATCGTCGCCGACATCGAATTGACTCCGGCGCGCGACACCCGCAGCGACGAACAGATGCGCGCCCTGGCGCTTGCCCTATCGACCTATGACGAGGCTCCAAATTGACCGACAACGTCCCCGTGCTCGACATCAAGGACCTGACGAAATCCTACGGCAGGACGAAGGCGCTGAAGGGCGTGACGATGTCGATCGACCGCGCCGAGGTCGTGGGGTTGCTGGGACCGAACGGCGCCGGCAAATCGACGCTGTTCCAGATTGCCGCTGGCCTGTTCGCCCCCAACAGCGGCAGCGTCAATTTGTTCGGCCTCGACTACCGTCGCAACGCCGCCGATATCCTCAAGCGGCTTGGAGTGGTGTTCCAGGCTCGCGCCATCGACCTCGACATGACGGTGCAGGCGAACCTCGCCTTCCATGGCGCCTTGTTCGGGCTCGCGGGGGCGGCGGCAAAGGCACGGATCAAGGAAGTCACCGATCTGCTCGAGATCGGCGACCTGCTGAAAAAGCCCGTGCGGACCCTCTCGGGCGGCAATCAACGCCGCGTGGAGGTGGCGCGCGCCATGATCAACAACCCCGACCTGTTGCTGATGGACGAGCCCTCGACCGGGCTCGATACCGCGACGCGCGAGCTGCTTGTCGAACACATGCAGGTGGTCCGACGCGAGCACCGCACCTCGATCCTGTGGGCCACGCACCTCGTCGAGGAGCTCGACCACGCCGACCGCATCATCCTGATGATCTCGGGTTCTGTCGTGGCGACCGGTACCCCGGCCGAACTGATGCAGCGCACCGGCACCGACTCGCTGACCGACGCCTATACGGCGCTCACCGGCAGCAAGCCGGAGGGCGCCAAGCCCGAGTAGGGCAGCGTCGGTGCCGGAGACCTCTCCTGCCGGATGCCCGATCCTGGCCATCGACTTTTCCAATGGCTGGCGCGGCTAGACTCGGCCCAACGTTTCACGGAGACGGCATGCGCAACTGGCAGATCCTCCTGGCCCTGGCCCTGATCGCGTCGTCGGGGCTCGGGCTTCTGGTCATGTCGGGCGGAGCGCGCGACCTGCTGTCGCCGCCGCTACAGGCCCAGCTAACGGTTCAGGATTTCCTCACCCCGCCGGGATTGGCCCTCGATCCCGACAAGGTGGCGACCTACATGGCCAAGGAATTGCAGGATCGGGCGGATGATGACCTGGCGATCCGCATGCTCCTGAAGCCGGATGTTCTGCAAAAGGTGAAGGATGTCGTCCTGCCGCGGCTCCTCAATGTCGTGGCGGTGCAGCAGATGATGCACGACATCCCCGAACTCTCGGCGCTCGTCGACCTTGGATCCTTCCATCGGACGGTCAGCGGGGCGATCACCAGCTCCAATGCCGCCGACGACGTCGCAATGACGGTGCCGGGCGCGCTGCTCGCCGCGGTTGACGGGCAGAAGGTCAAGGTCTCCAAGACCTCGACCGGGATGACCGCGCTGGAACTCGGCGCGATGGCGGCCGGACAAAGCCATCAGATCACGGTGTGGCTAGACGACAGCGCAACGAGGGCAGACCTCGGCCAGTCCATCCTGCTCGGCGCGGCCAATGGCGAACGCGGACGCGTTCTGCTCTGGGGCGACCATGGCTGGTTCGGCGCTGATGTGGAGGCGCTGCGCTGGGGGCGCTGGCTGGTCGGAGCGGACCTGGCCGCGGTCCTGGCCTTCGGCCTGGCCAGCCTGTTGGTGCCTCTCCTCACGCGTCGGCAGAACCGCGCGCGCGCGGCCTCGGGTCAGCCAGCCAAGCCGGCCTGATCAGGTCCGACGGACCTGGCCGATGCATCAATCACCGTCTCACCGCCTCGCGCACTGACCGCTGGTCACTTTGGCTTGGTGGGGGTGATGGGCGCGGCTTCTTCGGTGAAGGTCAGCATGCCGGGTTCGAACTCCAAGATCCGATCGCCGACGGTCGCGTCGCCGCCGGGCTGGCCGTTGGTGTTGACCTTGCTGGCCTGGATTTCCTGCGCCAGAGCCTCGTCGGTCTGCTTGGGCAGGATCTTCTTGGAATCGATTTCGCCCTGCACTTGCTGGCCCTGGGCGATCTTGGCCATTGCGTCCTTGACCTTGATCTGCAGGTCGCTCGAATAGGGCAGCTGGTAGGCGCGCGGCTGGCCCACGGGGAAATTGTCCGCGTCCAGCGTTTGCAGCCACAGGAACACGTTGCCTCTGTCGTGCTGCAATGGATCTGGCTCGGTCACCTCCGCCCAGAGCATGCGGAAGCTGAGCGGGATCGGGCCATCTGAAGGCAGGCCGCGCAGCTCGCCGATGCCGTTGAAAGTCAGTGGAATGAGCGCCACGGTCGCCACCGTCGCCAGCGCCTTGAAGAACCAGTGCAGCCGCGACAACAGCAGCACATAGGCCAAGAGCGCCGCGACGAGCGCATAAGCTGCGGTGAGAGACAGGATCGTGAAGGTCACTGCTGGATCGCCTGTCCGGTCGTCGTATCGATCGGCCCGTTCGGGGCATTGGCTGCCGCGCCGCCGCTACCCTCTTTCGAACCGGACTGCCGCGTCAGCTCAACCAGACTCTTTGGCGTATTGTTGACGTTGATCACGTCCTGGCCCTTGAGGGTGAAGCGCACCGCGGTCTGTTCGTCGCCCGTCCCCTTCAGTGTCAGCGTTCCGTAGAAGATCACCTTCACCACGGGGTTCAGTTTTTCAACCTTCACCTGGACCGGCAGGGGGCCACTATTGGCAATGTAGTGCTGGATGTTGACGACGTACTCGCCATCCTCCAGCCCCCGGAGGGAGACGATCTCCTGGTTCAGCGGGTTCTGAATTTCCTTGCCGTTGACCAGGATCGTGTCCTTGAAATTTCCCCGGTCGTCGCGATCGAGGTTCATCAGCCCGGCTTCCTTCTGGTTGTACCAGACGATGTTGCCGGCTGGATCCTCGACATAGGTATCCACGTCGTCGGGGTTGTTGTCGGGCCAGGTCACAGTGATCAGCATTTCGGCCTTGACCACGACGTTGCCCTGGTCGGCCGGCTTGTTGATCAACGCGAACGCGATGAAGAACATGAAGGTGATGGCCTTCAGGGAGTTGAACAGGAGGGCCGAGAATATCTCGAACTCCGGCTCCTGTTCCTCTTCAAACATTGCGCTCGCTCCGCGCGAGCAAAGGCAGGAGCGACACTTCGGTGAAGGAAACCGTCGTCTGACTGATGTCGGTTACGAGCGCATCGGCGATGTTGTATTCGAGCCGCAAGAGAATACCGCCGATCAGGCCGGCGATCGTGGTCAGCAGCGAAACCGCCATACCCCCGATCATCTGCTGCAACGCCTTGCGCAGGGTATCGACGTCGAAGCTCGACAGGTCCCCCATCGAGTTCAGCATCAGGAGGAAGCCGACCATCGTCCCCAGCATGCCCAGCTTGTAGAGAAGATCGGTGCCATAGCTGCCGATCTTGGTGCGCCGGCGAAAACTGGCGCCGAGGCTCGAGATCAGCAGATGGGCGTTGCCCTCCACTTCCGACGGATGCTCACGGGAGCGGATCACATCGGCCACGTAGCGGTCGATCAGCCCGCCGCCCAGCGGCAGTTCGGGAACCTTCGTCGACGTGGCGAGCATGTCCTTGATCTGAAGCGCCCGGCGGTACTCGCGTGAGAGCTCCACCAGGATCCAAAGGCAATGGCCCGAGAAGGCGACGTAGAGCACCGCGATCAAGACCGTGATCTTCGATCGATCGGCGCCGAACAGGTAGCCGAGCAACCCGTAGTCGTAGGATACCACCGCCGCGACGGCGATCAGCGCCATCAGGAGCGCCCATTTGAAGACCGCGTCAAAGGCCCCGTTGCGGCCCGGTGCCAGCACCGCATCGGCAAGTAGCTGCGTCATCGTCTGTCCTACCTGTACCCACCCGGCGTTTCGCGACGGCGAAAGACCCAGGGTTCTTCAAATTTCACGCCCGGCTGCCAAAGCCCCACCCCCGCGGTGATCGCGTCGGCCATCTCGGCGTCGTAGTCGTTGGCCTGATCGTCATAGGCGAGCGCCATGCCGGCTTTGACCATTGCGGCGTTGAGGTCCTCGCCGCCGCTTTCGCAAACGCCGAAGCGGCGGCCGAACGGGTCCGGATCGCTCTTGTAAGTGCAGGTCACTTCCCCGCGACCGGCCAGCAGCTGCAAATAGCGGAACGACGCGTCGTAGCAGCCCCAGAGCTGACCGTTCAGCTGGCAGGTCTGGTTCTTTTCAGGAGCGTCGATGCCCCACAGGATCACGCGCTGCGTGCCGAAACTCAGGATGTCGGCGTCGATCACGTCGGGCGTGCCGCTGATGCCGGTGGCGTTCGCCTGGGCGAGAGCCGAGCTGGTCAACGTGCCGCACACGGCGCCACCGACGAGCAGGACTATTGATAGGGCCAATGTCCAGGATTTGCGAATGTGGTGGGGACGACCTCTATCAGACAAGATCAGGTCCTTTCGGAAGCAGGAGAGATCGAGAATGCGTATGGTGGTGGCGGCGACGGTGGCCTTCCTCGCGGCGAGTCCGTTCCTTGCGGCGGCGAGCCCGGCCCTTGCGGACCAGGTCGCCGATCTGATCGCCGGAAAGATCAAGGCGTGCCAAGGCTGCGACCTGCACGGTGCCAATTTCAAGAAGGCCGACCTCGACGGGGTCGACCTGACAGGCGCGAACCTGACGGATGCCACCTTCCACCGCGCCAGCCTGCGCGGCACGATCCTGACCGGCGTCACGGCTATCGGCACCAATTTCAATCTGGCCGATCTGACCCAGGCTCAGATGGCCAAGGGCAACTTCACCAGATCGATGTTCTACGGGGCGCTGATGTCGGGTGCGGACCTCTCGTCCGCCAACCTGACCGAGACGCGGATGCAGCAGGTCCGGATGACGTCTGCCAAGCTTCCCGGCGCAATTCTGGACCGCGCCATCCTCCACGACGCCGTGCTGAATAACTGCGACTTTAGTGGAGCATCGTTCCAGACAACGAATCTTCAGCACACCCATGTCCAGCGTTCGAAGTTCACCGGCGCAACGATGTACGGCGTCAGCCTTCTCCAGTCCCTGGCCGGAGGAGCCGATTTCTCGAACGCTAAGATCGCCCAGACCGATTTCTATGAGGTCGACCTGCGCCGGGCAATTTTCAACGGTGCCGATGTCTCGGCCAGCCGCCTTACCAAGGCGGCGACCGACGACGACACCTTCACCGGCGCGAACTTGACCAGTAACTTCATGCCCGACGGTCGCCTGCAATCTCAGGGTCCTTCGGCCGGCGAGTAAGGCGCGTTCACCACCTCCAGCCGGGTCTGCGACTGGTAGTAGCCTGTGTTGACCTGCTGAGTGTCGGGGCTAAGCGCCTCCTGGCCCTTCTTGCGGAGCAGGCTCGACTCGATCAGCACTTTCTGGCCACTGCCGTCGGGATTGGTGCCCGTGCAGCGCTGATGGATGAACTGACCCCCGACCTGCTGCTCGCCGTTCTGCATCGGGATATCCTGGCAATCGAGGTTCCAGGATCCGTACTGGCCCCGGAGGTTCTCGGCCAGATATACCGCGCCGGCGCGATCGTGGTTACTGGCGCGGTCATCGGTGACGACGCGAATGCCCTGCGATACGCCTTTGTCGTCGACGAGAACCGAGACGACGACAGGGTGCGCGTAAACGGACGTGCCACCGGCGAGGGCACGGAACTCCAGCTCGAGCGCGCGCGCGATATAGTCCTTCTCGTCATCATAGGTGAAGGCAATCTCGCGCAGTCCCGAGGCTTCCGGCGTGCACTTCGCCCAGTCGCTGAAACTCTTGAGTTCAATCGAAGCCGGGCCGCCATTGGTGCCGCAGGCGATGATCGCGGTGACGCTGTCAGGGACGGCGGTTATCGGCTTGCCCAGCGGCACATTCCATATGGTGAAGGCCGGCTCGATGCTGAGATCCTGCTCCGTCGCGTCGCTCGAAGCCGCTGCTGACGCGACGCTCGAATCCGCCGCTGGCGCAGAACTGGAAACCTGCGCCGACGCGGTGCCGGTCAAAACCGCCACGATCAGGAGGCCCACCGCCGGCAATGCTCCGGCCCATTTCCTATCCCGGCGCTGCATCAGTTGCCCTTGAAGTATGAGCAGGCCTTGTCGGCCGAAGTATCGAAGTAGAGTACGCATTCTTCGTATGTCGGTTTGCCGTGTCCGATGACGTACTTTTCGAGGTAGGCAATCAGGTCGACCATTTGATGTTCGCCGAATGTCTTCCCGAGGACGGGCTGCTGATTGGCGGCGAAGTCGGACATGAGCATGCCGTTGCAGCGGCGGTCCTTGTAGCTGACGTTGTCGTGGTAAGGCATCTCCGTGCCGGGGATGCCGCAGCGGATCACGTCGTAGAGACCCTGCGCATCCAGCTTGGTCTCGCGCAGATTGGCACCCTGCACATGCACCATGGGATTTGTTCCCGTTTGCCCGTCACCGGGCCAGCCGTGGCAATTCACGCAGGCTCCGATGTGCTGGTACACCAGCCTGCCTTTTTCAGCATCGCCTTGGGTGAAGTCCGGCTTGGCGACGAATTCTGCCAGCACCGCGGAGCTCAGGCACAGAAGGGCAGACGCACCGAAAGCGACAAGTTTGAGAGCCCGTAGCATCTGGTCCTTGGTCTCGGGTCTGGAAGGCCGCGGGTCCTTCCTCAAAAGGTCGGCGCAGAGTGGTCCCGACCGGACGATATAAGAGGGCCGAGCAGGTTTCCCTGCCCGGCCCAGCTTGGGAGTATTAGAGGCCGAAGACCCACACGACGTTGGCCGTCGACTTGTTCTTCAACTCATCGCGCTCGAAGGTCGCAAGGCCGGGGCCACCACCAACGATGGCAATGTATTCCTTGCCACCCGCATTGAAGGCGATGGGCGAGCCCTGGAAGCCGGTGCCCACGTTGATCGACCACTTCACCTGCAGCGTCTTCGCGTCATACGCCGCAAAGGTGCCGTCCAGCGAGCCGGCCCACACCAGGTCGGGAGTCGCGAGGACGCCGCTATACATCGGGAACGGGGTCGGCTGCTTCGCGATCTGCTTACCGGTGGTCACATCGATAGCGTTGACCGAGCCAGTCTGCGTGCCGTTGTCCGTGCTGGTGCCGGCCTGGAAGATCTGGCCAGGATGCACGTCGCCCGGAGCAGTAACCTTGATCGCGAGATCGGAGCACCCTTCGATGCCGACCGCATAGGCAATGCCGAGCGTCGGGTTGTAGCCCGTCGGGAAGAAGTTCGAGCCGCCCTGGAGGTTCGGACACGTAGTGTTCTTCGCCCCGGCGCGGGTCTGCTTGCCTTCCGCGTAGGTCTGCAGGTCCTTGGTCGGGTCATATTCCAGCGGCTTGCCGGTCTTGGGGTCGATGCCCTTCGTCCAGGTCAGCTTGGCGACATACTGGCCCGACTGGATGTAGGAGCCGTTGGTCCGGTCGAGGTCGTAGAAGATGCCGTTCCGGCCGAAGTGGGCCAGAACTTTGCGATCCTGTCCGTTGATCTTGGTGTCGACCAACAGCTGCGGCCCAACCTCGTCGTAGTCGTGATAGTCGCCCGGGGTATACTGGAAGTACCACTTCAGCTTGCCGGTATCCGTATCAAGCGCGACGCTCGAGTCGGTGTAGAGGTTGTCGCCCGGGCGATACTCCGGGTCGAACATCGGCACCGGGTTGCCCGTGCCCCAGTAGGTGGTCTTGGTGTCGGGGTCATACGAGCCGGTGACCCACATGCCGCCGCCGCCGGTCTTCCAGCAATCGGGGTTGCCCGTGGCATCGCACTTCCAGGTCTCAGAGCCCGGCTGTCCCTTGTCGGGCACGGAGTACCAGCGCCACAGTTCGTCGCCGGTGTCGACCTTCAGCGCCGCGACATAGCCGCGAGTCGCCCAGTCACCATAGGACTGGCTGACGAGCACCTTGTCGCCGATGACGAGCGGCGCGGCGATGAAGCCTTCACCGTTCTTGCCGATCTGCTTATCCCACACCACGTCACCGGTTTCGCTGTCGCAGGCCACCACGTGGCCATTGCTGAGCGGGGTGATGACGAGCTTGCCAGCGAGCGCGAGCCCGCGGTGCGCGATAAGTTCAGGGTTCGTGGCGTCTTTCTCGATGCCCGTGTCGCACGTCCAGACCAGCTTGGCGGTCTTCCCGTCCGATACGTCGAACTTATAGGGCGTGCCCCAAGGATCCGACACGTAGAGGAAGCCATTGTCGGCAAGCGGCGTGTTCTCAACAGCGCCAATGCCGAAGCCGCCCGGTTCGGTGCCGCCGATGGGCGCCGCCGTGACAACGTGCAGGCCAGCGACGTTGCTGGCGTTGATCGCGTTGAGCGTCGAAAACCGGTTCGAGTTATAGGTCTTGCCGACCATCAGCCAGTTTCCGGCTTCCGCGTCGGTGCCGGCGGCCAACAAACGGTCTGGCGTCACTTCCGCGGCCCAAGCCGACGCCATACCAGTGGCCAGGACTGCTGCGCAGGCGCCGGCCAACAATTTCGCCATTCTCATTGAAGATCCTCCCTGAGAGAACAGATGCGATGCACATCCACTCAAAGAGAACGTTGTCACTCAATGCCCCCGACTGGTCCAATCCTCAACATAGGAACATCCTAATTCCGATCCGGTGCCGAACTCGGACCGCGGCTGACGTCGAGCACTGAGGTCGGCGAGAGTCAGGGCAGCGCGATCGAAACCAAGCGGTCTCGCCGCTCCGCGCGCGCCCGCGTCAGGCCTGGCAATGAGGCATTGCAGGGTGGCCGGTCAAAAAGCGCCGAAAACGGCGGCTAGCGCAGAGGTCGACAGCGACAAGCCAACCTGCGTCGAAGCTGCACCGCCGGCACCAACGGCCCGGCTAAGACCGGGCCGACATGACATTGGAAGAACGCGGAGCCGGCATGCGCCGGATCGCCGTTCTACTTGCGCGAGCTATCCATCCCGGATCACGCGAGTTGGGGAGGCGCGCGCAGGCCCGGAACAGCCTCAGGCCTTCTTTCCCCACTGGCGGACGAAGAGAAAGCGGACGATGCCGAGGAACGTCAGAACGCCTCCCGCGGCGAGAGAGAGCCAATACCCGATCAAGAGATCCGACGTCATCTTGAGCTTGGCGCCCGTCGAAGGCTCGATGACATTCGACCGTCCAACAAACTTGCCGCCGGACGCCGCCGCCTTCACCGTCCCGATTTCGTACGCGAGGCCGGCCGCCATCGCGTACGACAAGCCGACAGCCAGAATGAAGATCACCGCCCAGGACACATTGATCGGACCAAGGCGCAGCCGCCGCTGCCAGAACAGGCTTGCCGCCAGAAGCAGCATGCAGACGACCAGGTACACCCACATGAAGCCGGCGAAGACCGTCGGGAACGGCATCTCGAAGACCGAGGTATCGATGTTGGTGCTCACCTGGGAGACCGCATCAACCCCCCAAGGGTGCAGCACCATGTCGTTGTCGCCGGGAATGACCGCGATGTCTGCACTCCACCACGGCTGGAACCACGAATAGAGCATGAAAGCAGCGGCGGCGACGACCAGCACGCGGAATATCCAAACCAGGACCCCCGCCTTGCTACGAGTCGTGCCCGCCATGCTTGCCGCGTCAGTCTGTGCCATTATTCCCCCGCGCCGGCCCGTTATCGGGCGATCAGCTGTCGTCTTTGGATTTGCTCGGATCGCCGGTGAGTGCCGGCGACTTCAAACGGCATGCTAGCAGCGCCATTTTCCGCAGGTCAACGTTGGAACGCCAATGAAGTCCATTGGCTTCTCTCGATTGCCGAGGTGACAACTTAGGCTCGGCGGGGCATTTCGATGACCCGCTCGGGGCGCGGAAGTTCCTCGGTTCGCTCGATCAGATTGGCCTGACGGTAATCCTCGCGCGAATAGGCGACGATCTTGTTGAAGATGCTCGAATAGGCACCCAGGGACAACAGGTGCTTGGGCATCGCCAGAACGACTCGGCGCGCGAGGCCGTCGAGCAGGAAGTAGCGGACCTCCTGCGAGATGCTGTCTGGAAGTCCAGGCAACAGCGAGAGCGGACAATGCGCCGTGGCAAGACCGGCCGCCACGAGGTCGATCGCCGCCGCATACGTCATGGTCGAGAATGTCGGCGTCGCTGCCGGCAGGTGATGGCGATACCATTCCTCGGATTTGCCGCGCAGGGGCACGTTGGCGTCGATGTCGACATAATGCCCCAAAGCGCCGGCCAAGGGTCGCGGTGCATTTCCAGGGGTGAACGCCTCGCGTATTTCCGCGTCCGAGACGGACTTCGAAACCGCCCAGACAACCGGTTCGACGAACAGCTCGCTGACCGCGAACGAACTGCGGTCGTCGGCGATCGCCTCCTCGTTGACGATGACGCAGTTGAGCTGGTGCAGGCGCAACTGCTCGACAAGCTCGCCGCTGGTCAGGGCAAAGCGCAGTTCGAACTTGGCGAAACCCGGTGCCGCCGAAGCGATGCGCGCGGCGGCCGCGATGAATGGGCCGCGAAGCGTCGGCGGCACACCCATGCGAAGCGTCACCGAATTATCGACGAAGCGCTTCTGATGTTCACTGACGGCTTGATCCAGCCGGCGCAGCATCTCTTCGGAGAATTTGAACCAATATTCGCCCGAGGGCGTGAGGCTGATGACCCCGGTGCGATTTCGCTCGATCAACTGGGAGCCGAGCTTTTCTTCGAGCTTGCCCAATTGTTGGGAAATCGACGGCTGCGATAGCCCCACCCGGCGGGACGCCTTGGTGATGGACCCGGCGACCACGACCGCCTGGAAAATCTGCAGCTGTTTGAGAGTGATGTCCATGCCCGACATCCGGGCATAACATCACAATGCGTCGCATAGGAGAACCAATTACAAGGTCGCAGTTGTCGCAACCTGCGGCGGGTGCGCAGCTCTCACGACAGAAGGCCGGACGGCCTCAGTCGTCGGTTCGTTTCTTCCTCTCCAGAACATGCTTCGAGCCCGCTTGCGGCGGCCCGTTGTGGATGGTCCGGCGCAGTCGTCGGATGCCGAAAAAGACGACGAGAACAACCACCGGCGCAAGGAGGGTCAGCAGCACAGGTTTGTCGACCGGCACGAGCCCATGCAGTCCCTCGGCGATATAGCCAAGAATTCCGAGAGAATAATATGAAATGGCGATGATGGAGAGCCCCTCGACTGTCTCCTGCAGCCGATACTGACTTTGGGCAGTGCGCAGAATGGTGTCCAACACTTCCTGGTTCTGGGTTTGGATTGAGACCGTGATCGTCGCATCGAGCAGTTCGATCGAGCGCTGCACCTTGGTGCCGAGGTCGGTGAGCCGCTTTTCCATAGCGCGACAGGTGGCGAGCGCCGGCTGCACCCGGTTGTCGAGATAGCGCTGGATGGTCGTCGATTCTCCGATCGGCGCCTCGCCGAGCCGGGTCAGCCGTTCGGCGATGATCTGCCCGTAAGCCTGCGTAGCGGAGAAACGGAAGGTCGTCTCTTCCACCGTCCGGCCGACTTCAACCGACAGCGCGTGCAACGCCTCGAGCGACGTCTGGTGGGCCTCGGGCGTCGACCCTTCGCCAATCTCGCCCATGATCGCCGCAAGACGGTGCTCATAGCCTTGCACCCGGCCGCCCACCTGACGCGCCACCGGCAGGCCGAGGAGCGCAAAGCAGCGGTAGGTTTCGATCTCGAGCAATCGGCGCACGATCACTCCACGCCGCTGGGCGCCGCAACTGCGCGCCGCGACAAAGAAGCTGACGACGCGGTCTGGGTCGGGAAGGAAGTCGGTCGCGATGCGGGCCTGCCCGACATAGATGGCGGAATGGCAGAGGCTGTTCTCGGCAAGCCGCGCCAACCGCGCAGGATCGACCGAATCGTCGTCGATCACTTCGACGCGCGTCGCCGAGACGAGGGCTACATTTGCGTGCAGCTCGAGCCCGATGCCCTTGGGCCAGGGATTGGTGTCGCCGAGCGGGGATTTCCAGGTCAGCGTCGCGAACTCATTGTGCATCTCCCAGATGACGTTGTGACCATCGCGCTCGAACTCGAGCTGGCGCGCCGCGCCGAGGTCATGGTCGGGGATCTTCCCCAGTTCCGCCATCTGGCGCTGCAGCAGGCCCAGATCGGGACCCCGGTCGGCGCTCATGAACGCGACGCGGCGGATCGTTGCGGGCCCCGCCAGAGGCGGCACCGGACGGGCGTGAGTTTCGGCGTGGATGAGCCAGCGATTGGCGTGCTCGGTCCACCCGAACGGGAGGGGGGTCGCATCGTCGTCGGACATCGCACCTCCTTTGGACGGCAGAAGAACGGCCAGGCGGACAAACGTCGTTGATCCGGCGATGACACCATCTGGCATCTCGCAAGAGATACCAGACGGCGTGCAACATGTGCGCCGCTCAGCCGCCGAGGCTGAAGGGGATCATATAGTACGGACCGGCTTCTTTCGGGTCGGCCATCTTGCCGATCTTGGCTTCAAGCACCCAGAGCGTGCTGCCGACCTTCGAGAGGGCCGTCGGGCCATCGAGGCCGGTTGCGACCGGCTTGATGGTGGCCGCATCCGCCTTGATGGTCACGGCGTCGACCTGGCCATTGGCGTTCTCCGCGAGATAGAGCACGCCATCGTCGCCGAAGCGCATGCCGTCCGGGCCCTTGAGCGGCTGCGACAACGACAGCTCGGTGACCTTGGCGGCCCCGCCGTCGGCGCCGACATCGATGCGGAACAGCTTGTTCTGGGTCACGCTGTTGGCATAGACGGCGCCATCCGGGCCGACCGCGATGCCATCGATCCCCTTGAGCTGCGGATCGCTGCTCCAGGTATCGACCGTGGTGGCGCCGGGTTTGAGCCGGAAGACACGGCCACCCGCCGTGTCGGCGATGTAGTGGGTGCCGTCGACCGCAACGGTGACGTCGTTGCACAGGCTGCCGCTGCCGAGGTCATAGGTGGCCTTGGCCTCTCCGGACTTGAGGTCATAGGTGCGGACGAGCGAGTTCATCCCCGGTTTGCCGGCAAAGAGCGCAAGGTCCGAGTAGCAAACCCACAGCGTGCCGCCCTTCTCGTTGGCAAAGACCCCGAGGATCGCCTGCGGACCGTCGGCCGGCTTGTCGATGAACTTGTCGGCAGCGGTTGCGCTGGGGGCAGCGCGGAACACTTCGCCCATGGCGATGCTGCCGGCGTAGAGCGTGCCGTCGCTGGTGGCGGTCATGCTTTCCGGCGACACCTTGCCGCTGCCGATCTGCACCTTGTCGGCCGCCATGCTCGCAGTCGCCGACAGGAGCGCAACCGCCAACGCGGCCATCACAACAGAAGTTCTCCGCATCGTCTCCTCCTCGATGTCATCGAAGAGCCGATGCTGGCAGAGCCCGGTCCGCGGCGGCGCAATGCTCAACATTGCGGTTATGGAAGTAAGGCCCGGCGGCGGGGGGGGAGCCTCGGCCCGATCTTGCGGCAGCGCCTAGGCCGCGAATAGCGCCGGGATCGCCCCCGGGTCGGCGACGACCGCATCTGCGGCGTCCAGAGAGCCGGCGGCGTAGCCGCAGCGCACCACCACCGAGCGCACCTGCGCAGCCTGCGCTGCCGAGATATCGACGGTGCTGTCACCCACCATGATCGCGTCCGCCGGGGCGACACCGAGCCGGGCGAGCGCGGCGAGCAGCATGTCCGGCGCTGGCTTGCGGGCCAGTTGATGATCAGCGTCGCCGATCACCACCGAGAAACTGTCCGCAAGCCCGAAATGGTCGAGGATCGTGTGGGCGGCGGACTGTGGCTTGTTGGTGACCAGCGCCAGCCGTGCGCCGCCTCCGACAAAGTGGGCTGCCATCTCAGGCACCCCCGGCATCAGCGTCGTGCGACCGGTGAGATGACGCGGATAGATCTCCAGCATCGCATCGGTGCGGCTGTCGAGGGAGGCGACGTCGAGCGCGATGCCCTGGGCGCTATAGGCCTTGCGCACCAGCATCCGGATGCCGTGCCCGACCATGCGCCGCACTTGCGCCTCCTCGAGCGCCGGTAGCTGCTCGCTGGCCAGCAGCTCGTTGACCGACAGGGTGATGTCGGGCACCGAGTCGATCAACGTGCCGTCGAGATCGAACAGCACCGCCCGCGGCATGGGCCAGGGCAGCGGTGACGCGGGGCGAGGCTGGAAGGCGAGTGAGGCGTTCATGGAACTCTCCTAGGCTGCCGCCGCGAGTGCAGCCGAGCGGATGGCGGCAATATTGCGGGCGTAGGCGGCTTCGCCGCCGGAAAACACGGCTGAGCCCGCAACCAGCACGTCGGCACCTGCCGCCACCACCGCGGGTGCCGTTGCCGGGGTGACGCCGCCGTCGATCTCGATGCGAATGTTGCGCTGGCCGATCATGGCGCGCAGCCGCGCTACCTTGTCGACCATGGCTGGAATGAAGTTCTGGCCGCCGAAACCAGGGTTGACCGTCATCACCACGACGAGGTCGAGCCGGTCGAGCACATATTCGATCGCCGATTCCGGCGTCGACGGATTGAGTGCGACTCCAGCCTGCTTGCCCAGATCGCGCACGGCCTGGAGCGAGCGGTCGAGATGGCGCGTCGCCTCGGCGTGCACCGTGATGATATCGCAGCCGGCGTCGGCGAAGGCCCTGAGAAAGGGATCGACCGGCTCGATCATCAGATGGCAGTCGAACATCGCGTCAGTCCGCGGCCGGAGCGCCTTGATGGTCGCGGGACCGAAGGTGATGTTGGGCACGAAATGGCCGTCCATCACGTCGAGGTGGATCCAGTCGGCGCCGGCCCTGAGGACAGCGTCGACCTCGTTTCCCAGCCGGGCGAAATCGGCGGCGAGGATCGACGGGGCGATCAGCGGGGGCTGGGTCATGACGGGCTCCGGCGTTCGCTGTCGAGGCCACCCGAGAACACGCGGCTGGCGCGGATGTCGGCGGCGACGATGGTGCTGAGCGCCTCCTTGTCCACGGCGCCGGCGGTGCTCTCGAACAGCCGATTGGCCTGGCGCAGGCGGGCGCGGTCGAGCGCATTGCGGATTGAGCGAGCGTTGGCGAAATGCGGCTGGGCGCGGCGCAGTGCGATGTACTGCGTCATCGCTTCGCGCGCGCCGGCGTCGAGCCGGTAGTTCTGCTCGGTGAGCATGGTGTCTGCGATGGCCAGCAGCTCGCCGTCCTCGTAGTCGGGGAAGTCGATGTGATGGGCGATGCGCGAGCGGAAGCCGGGGTTGGACTGATAGAACCGGTCCATGCGATCGGCATAGCCGGCGAGGATCACCACCAGATCGTCGCGCTGGTTCTCCATCACCTGCAGCAGGATCTCGATGGCCTCCTGCCCGTAGTCGCGCTCATTGTCGGGGCGGTAGAGGTAGTAGGCCTCGTCGATGAACAGCACGCCGCCCATCGCCTTCTTCAGCACGTCCTTGGTCTTGGGCGCCGTATGGCCGATGTACTGGCCGACGAGGTCGTCGCGAGTCACCGAAACGAGGTGACCCTTGCGCACGTAGCCGAGCCGGAACAGCAGGTCGGCCATGCGAAGCGCAACCGTGGTCTTGCCTGTTCCGGGGTTGCCGGTGAAACTCATGTGCAGCGTCGGCGTGGTTTGCGTCAGGCCCATGCGCTTGCGGGCGCGGTCGACCAACAGCAGCGCCGCGGTCTCGCGGATGCGCTGCTTGACCGGCTTCAGGCCCACGAGCTCCCGATCGAGCTGCGCCAGCACTTCGGCCACGCCCGACTCGCGGAAATCCTCCGCCAGGTCGATCGACGCCGGCGGCGTGTCCGAAGTTGGGGGCGCCGGTGGCGGCGCCTCCCCCTTTGCTACAATGGTCGTCGACATCAGAACTCGGTCGTCATGGTGATATTGACGGTCCGTCCGGCGACTTCCGTGCGGGTATACTTGAACGTCGGCTCGACCTTGGGCCGGTTGACGATGAAGCTGAGCCGCACCGTCTCGAAGCCACGCGAGGAGTCGAAGGCGTTGATGCGGATGTAGTGATCGGGAACGGCCTTGCGGCAGGCCCTCACCTCCATCATGACGCCCGCTGCATCGCGCAGGTCGAACATCGGGTTGCCCCACATCTCCCAGAGGAAACTCCTCGGGTGTGGATCGTCGGTGTACTCGACGCCGATGGCCCAGTTGTTGTTGAGGCAGTATTCGACCTGGGCAACGATCTGGTCGTCGGTGAGGTCGGGCAGGAACGAGAAGGTCCCCTGGGTAATGCGCATTGTTGTGCTCCTGCTCAGGCGGAAACCGTCGGCGACGGGACGTAGTCCGAGGTATCGGTCGACTGGTAGTTGAAGGAGATGTCGCCCCAGACATCGAGGGCGGCCTCGAGCGGCTTGCACCACCGGGCGGCAGCGCGGAGGATTTCCGGGCCTTCGTTCTTGATGTCGCGGCCCTCGTTGCGCGCGAGGACCATCGCCTCGAGCGCGACGCGGTTGGCGGTGGCGCCGGCCTGGATGCCCATCGGGTGGCCGATGGTGCCGCCGCCGAACTGCAGCACGACGTCGTCGCCGAACAGATCGATCAGCTGGTGCATCTGGCCGGCGTGGATACCGCCCGACGCCACCGGCATCACCTTCTTGATGTCGGCCCAGTCCTGCTCGAAATAGATGCCGCGTGGCAGGTCGATCTCGTTCTTCAGTTCACGAAGCACGTTGTAGTAGCCCTGGACGGTCAGCGGATCGCCCTCGAGCTTGCCGACCGAGGTGCCGGCGTGGATGTGGTCGACTCCCGCCAGCCGCATCCACTTGGCGATGACGCGGAACGACACGCCGTGCGTCTTCTGGCGCGTGTAGGTGCCATGACCGGCGCGATGCAGATGCAGGATCATGTCGTTCTGGCGGGACCAGTTCGCCATCGACTGAATGGCGGTGTAGCCGATCACCAGATCGATCATGACGATGGTGGAGCCCGTCTCCTTGGCAAGCTCGGCGCGCTTGTACATCTCCTCCATCGTCCCGGCGGTGACGTTGAGGTAGTGGCCCTTGACCTCGCCGGTCTGCGCCGACGCCTTGGCGACGCCCTCCATGCAATAGAGGAAGCGGTCGCGCCAATGCATGAAGGGCTGGCTGTTGATGTTCTCGTCGTCCTTCATGAAGTCGAGGCCGCCTTTGAGCCCCTCATAGACGACGCGGCCGTAGTTCTTCGCACTGAGGCCGAGCTTGGGCTTGGTGGTAGCGCCGAGCAGCGGCCGGCCGAACTTGTCGAGCCGCTCGCGCTCCATGACGATGCCGGTCGCAGGACCCTTGAAGGTCTTCACATAGGCCACCGGCAGCCGCATGTCCTCGAGGCGCAGCGCCTTGAGCGGCTTGAAGCCGAACACGTTGCCGATGATCGATGCCGTGAGGTTGGCAATCGAGCCCTCTTCGAACAGGATCAGGTCGTAGGCGATGTAGGCGAACCACTGACCCGGATTGTTCGGCACCGGCTCGACCCTGTAGGCTTTGGCGCGGTACTGTTCCGCAGCCGTCAGTCGGTCGGTCCAGACCACCGTCCAGGTTGCGGTCGAGCTCTCGCCGGCAACCGCCGCGGCGGCCTCGATCGGATCGACGCCATCCTGCGGGGTGATCCGAAACAGGGCAAGGATATCGGTATCCTTGGGGACGTAGTCGCCGTTCCAGTAGCCCATCTGGGCATATTTGAGCACGCCGGAGCGATAGCGTTCCTTGCCCTTGAGCTCGGTGTTTTGCGCCTTGGTTTCGGTTTGCGCGTTCATCTGGAATTCCTTTCTACTGAAACTTGAGGCCTACGCGGCAATCTTCGGGGGCGAGGTGCGCGGATCGAGCGCACCTGACGCGTAGCGTTTGGCCATCTCGCTCATCGGGACGACCTTGATCTTGCCGGCATTGCCGGCGGTGCCGAAGGCCTCGAAGCGCTCGCGGCAGACCTTGCGCATCGCCTCGATGGCGGGCTTGAGGAATTTGCGCGGATCGAACTCGGTGGGATCGGTCGCGCCGGCCTTGCGGAACGCCGCGGTGGCGGCGAGGCGCAAATCGGTGTCGATGTTGACCTTGCGCACGCCGTGCTTGATGCCGCGTACGATCTCTTCGACCGGCACGCCCCAGGTCTCGCGCATCCGCCCGCCATTGGCGTTGAACACGTCCTGCCATTCCTTCGGCACCGACGACGAGCCGTGCATCACCAGATGCGTATTCGGCAGCAGCTCGTGCAGCTTCTCGATGATGTCCATGGCGAGAATCTCGCCGCTCGGCGCACGGGTGAACTTGTAGGCGCCGTGGCTGGTGCCGATGGCGACGGCCAGCGCGTCGACCTTGGTCGCGGCGACGAAGCGCGCCGCTTCCTCAGGATCGGTGACCAGCATATGGCGTTGCAGCCTGCCCTCGAAGCCGACGCCGTCCTCGGCCTCACCCTCGCCGGTCTCGAGCGAGCCGAGCACGCCGATCTCGCCTTCGACGGAGGCGCCCACATAGTGCGCCAGCCGCGCTACTTCGCTGGTGATGGCGACATTGTAGGCGTAGTCCGATGGAGTCTTGGCGTCTTCCTTGAGCGAGCCGTCCATCATCACCGAGGTGTAACCATGCTGGATGGCGCTGAGACAGGTCGCGACATTGTTGCCGTGGTCCTGGTGCATGCAGAGTGGGATATCGGGGAACATCTCCTCGAGCGCATCGATGATGCGACCGAGCATGATGTCGCCGGCATAGGAGCGCGCGCCGCGGCTCGCCTGCAGGATCACCGGCGCATCGACATCGCGCGCCGCCTCCATGATGGCAAGCGCCTGCTCCATGTTGTTGATGTTGAACGCCGGCACGCCGTAGCCGTATTCGCCGGCGTGCTCGAGCAATTGGCGCAGCGTGATGCGGGCCATCAGGTCTTCTCCGGAACTTTGAACGTGGACATCAGCGCGGCGACGCCCGGCAGAGCGAGCGCTTCGGCTTCGTCGAGTTGCGCCGCGTGCGCGATCAGCTGCGGGCCGGCAAAGGCGCGCATCAGCGGCACGATGGCGTGGATGGAGGCATGCTGGCGGATCGAGCTCGACGGCGCGTCGTTGACGTAGAGATCGCCATGCACCGAGAGCATCATCGCAAAGGCGCGATCGTCCTGCTCCTCCTCGGCATGGAAGCGGAGATTCTCCAGCAGCGCCACGCCACCTTCAGGCAAGGAGCGCGTCCAGCGTTCCGCCGTCGCACCGATGCTGTCGGGCACAAAGCGCAGGCTGCGGTTGAGCTCGTCGGCCAGGACAAGCGCGACCCTGGCGAACGACATCACCGGATTGGCCACTCCGTTCGGTCGGTCGAGATGAGCCATGACCACGACCCGGGCGCCGCGGTTGACCAGCAGATTGATCGTCTTCGCCGCCCGCCGGATGCGAGCGCGGTCGGCAATCACGGCACCGGTGAACGGCACGTTGAGATCGGCGCGCAGCAGCACCGTCTTGCCATCGAGCTGAGCATCGCGAACATCGGGCAGCGTCACCATGTCATGCGCTCCGACGCTTCCGCTCGATCAGCTGGAGGATCAGCGGCGTCAGGATGAGCTGCATGGCGAGGTCGAGCTTGTTGCCGGCCATCACGATGGTGTTGGCGCGCGACATGAACGAGCCGTTGATCATCGACAGCAGGTAGGGGAAGTCGATGCCGCGGGGATCGGCGAAGCGGATCACCAGCATCGATTCGTCGGGCGTGGGGATCCAGCGCGCGATGAACGGGTTCGAGGTGTCGACCACCGGCACGCGCTGGAAATTGATCTGCGTGCGCGAGAATTGCGGCGTGATGTAACGCACGTAGTCGGGCATGCGCCGGATGATCGTGTCCATCACCGCTTCCGGCGAATAGCCGCGCGTGGCCTTGTCGCGATGGATCTTCTGGATCCACTCGAGGTTGATCACCGGCACGACGCCGATCTTCAGGTCGGCGTGCTGCGCGACGTTGGCTGTCGGGGTGACCGCGCAGCCGTGCAGGCCCTCGTAGAACAACAGATCCGACGGCTCGAATTCGCGCCACGCGCTGAAGGTGCCCTGTGGCACGCCGTAGACTTTCGCCTCGTCGTCGTCGTGCACATAAGTACGGGTGCGCCCCGTGCCACCGCGGCCGTACTCCTCGAAGATCGAAGCGAGCTTATCGAGCTCGTTGGCCTCGGCGTTGAAGTGCGAAAAGTTCTGGTTGCCCCTGGCGTCTTCCTCGGCGATGCGCGCCTTCATGTCGGCGCGATTGAAGCGGTGGAAGGCGTCGCCTTCGATGAAGGCCGCCGCGACCTTCTCGCGCCGGAAGATCAGCTCGAAGATGCGCTTGACCGAGGTGGTGCCGGCGCCCGACGAGCCGGTGATCGAAATGATGGGATGGGCTGCGGTCATGACACGGCGCCCCTAGTTCCGGAACAGTCCGCGCGAGCCGAACAGCGGCGAGCGGAGTCCCATGGAATCATGTTCTGCTGCGTAGCGCGCGACCTGCAGCACTTCCCGGCGCGAGCCGAACACGAGCGGCACTTTTTCGTGCAGGCTCGTGGCAGTACGTTCGAGGATCGGCACCGTGCCGTCGGTCGCCATCCCACCCGCCTGCTCCATCAGCATGGCGATCGGGTTGGCCTCGTAGACCAGCCGAAGCCGGCCGCTGGCATAGCCTTTGCGGGCGTCTCCCGGGTACATGTAGATGCCGCCCCGGACCAGGATGCGGTAGGCATCGGCCACCATCGAGGCGACCCACCGCATGTTGAAGTCGCGGCCATGCGGTCCGGTAACGCCCTGCAGGCAATCGTCGTAATAGTGCCGCACGCCGTCGTCCCAGTGCCGGTAGTTGGCGGCATTGATGGCGAACTCCTGCGTCGAGTGCGGCACGCTCACGGTGGGGTAGGCGCGCACGAAGACGCCGATGCGCGGCGAATAGACGAAGATGTCGGTGCCCCTTCCCACTGACAGCGCCAGCGCCAGCTGCGGACCGTAGATGAAGAAGCCTGCGGCAAGCTGGTTGGACCCAGGCTGAAGGAAGCTCTGCAGCCCATTGCTGTCGGGCACGCCCACCGTGGGCAGCACCGAAAAGATCGTGCCGATCGAGACGTTGGTGTCGATGTTCGACGAGCCGTCGAGCGGATCGGTCGCGATCGCCAGCGGTGCCCCGCGATTGACGAGGATCGGATGCTCGATCTCTTCGGAGGCATACAGCGCCACCGGCGCGAGCCGCACGGCGTCGAGCAGCAGCGCATCGGCATGCAGGTCGAGATCCTTGGGGACGTCGCCCCCCCCTCCCGCCATGCCACCGCGAGTACCGGCGAAGGCGGCGCCGAGGGCGCCCAGTGTCACCGCGTCGCGAATGGCCACCGCGCCGCGCGCCAGCGCTGCCACGGTTTCGACCACCGCGTCGGCGTGCGGCGCGTTGCTGGCGCCGTGCGCCGATAGGTATTGCCCAAGCGTGCCAGCCGTCACTTCCCCGTTCCTCCCACAGCTCGTTGGCGGCTGCGTTGGGGCAGACTGGCGCGTTCGTTGGGCATAAGTAAATTTTAAAGTCTTTACGTATCATATAAGAAAGGCAAATATCGCGCCTATGAGCGAGTTCACTCTCCGCCAGCTCCGGACCCTCGTCGCCGTTCACCGGACCGGAAAAATCATCAGCGCATCCAGGGAGTTGGGCCTGACCCAGCCGGCGGTGTCGCTGCAGATCAAGGAGGCGGAGTCGGTCGCCGGCACCGCACTCTTCGACCGCACGTCGACCGGTGTGCGTCCCACTGCCGCAGGCCGCGCGGTAATCGAGGCCGCTCTCGCCATCGAGGAAAGGCTGCGGGTGCTGAACGACGAGGTTCGGGCGCTCTCGAGCGGCCGGAAGGGCCAGCTGCGGCTCGGGGTGGTGTCGACGGCGAAATATTTCGCGCCCTCAATCATGGCGGCGTTCAAGCGTGAATTCATCGATGTCGAGATGACGCTATTCGTCGGCAACCGCGCCGAGATCATCAACAGCCTGCGTGACCGCATGGTCGATGTCGCGCTGATGGGCCGGCCGCCGCGCGAGGTGACGGTGCGGTCGGTGATGTTCGGGACGCACCCCTTCCTCATCATCGCCCCGCCCGACCACCGACTCGCCGGGCTCAAAGCCGTACCCAAGGAGCAATTGGCGGCGGAAAGCTTCCTCGTGCGTGAGCCTGGATCAGGCACCCGCATGGCGCTCGACATGTTCCTCAGTGAGCTGCCCGGCCGGCTCGATACCCCGGGCCTCGAAATGGGCTCGAACGAGACGATCAAACAGGCCGTGATGGCTGGCCTCGGCATCGCATTGATCTCGGCCCACACCATCGCTCTCGAGGTCGAGCAGAAGCGACTGGCCGTGCTCGATGTCGAAGGCATGCCGATCTGGCGGCAGTGGTTCTCGGTTTCACGGGCCGAACGCACTCTGACCCCGGTGATGAAGGCGTTCGAGGATTTTCTCCTCGCCAGGGGCGCCGCTTTCCTGCCCAGGGTCGAGGGCACCTGAGCTCCGCATGTCAATGATCAACATTGGAAAGTCCGAGGACGCATCCCCATAGCCTCCTGATCGAGGAGCCAGAACGCATGGATGACGTCGCCCGAAAACTGGCGGACCTGTCCCGAAACCAGTCGGCAACCGACCAGCGCGGATCGACGGGGAGCCCGAAGCGCAGTGAAGTGACGGTGCACCAACTGCGGGTGTTCTGGGCTATTGCGCATTCGGAGACGCTCACCAAGGCGGCCAAGCAGCTCGGCCTCGCCCAGCCCTCGCTGTCGCAGCAGCTGAGCAAGCTCGAATCCACCGTCGGCGCGCAGCTGTTTCACCGCCGCTCCGGCGAGATGGTGCTGACCGAGGCCGGCAATTACCTGATGTCGCGCGCCGAGCATGTGTTGCGCGGCATGCGCGAAATCGAAGACGGGCTCGCCGAGTACGGCGAGGGCAAGCGCGTCACGGTGCGCATCGCCGGCATCAATTCGGCGCTGCGCGTCATCCTGCCCGAAGCCATCCGCCGCATGCAGCCCCAGCACCCCGCGGCCGACTACGACATCCAGGAGAGCGCCCCCGCGGACGTGCTGGAAATGCTTTACGGCAGGCGCATAAGTGTCGGCCTCGTCGCCGCCAATTCCATCGCCGAAGCCGGCATCGGCTTCACGCAGGTGCCGGTGGTCGACGATCCCTATGTGCTGGTCGTGCCGGAACGGCTGAACCTCGACGGCATCGAGGATCCGAAACGCCAGCTGCCGGCGGAAGATTTCGCCCTGCTCAACCGCTCGATCCAGTTCATCTTCGGTACCCAGCACGCTCGGCGCGTCGAAGATTGGTACGACCAGATGCTGCCCGGCCACCTCGTCGCCGCGCAGTGCCGCAGCTTCGAGCTGGCGGTGAGCCTCGTGCGGGCCGAGACCGGCGTATGCCTTGCCCCGGCGCTGTCGACGGTGATGGACACTGCCGCGCCCGCCGGGGTCCGGCTCTATCGGGTGGACGTTGAGCAACGGCGCATCGTGGCGCTGGTGCCCTCGCAATACCGGCGTCTTGAACCTTACTCGACGCTGCTCGAACAGCTGCGGCAGGTCGGCGCCGAGACCAAGGGGCCGGCGATTTTGCCGACTCCGCCCTTCCTCACGCGCCCATCTCTATCCAATTTCTAACCAAGCTCGCCCCGAGCTCTAACCGATAGACGACACCTATTGCATTGATAGATTGTGGAGCGGCGTTCCTTTGCAGAGCTTGTCAGTGTCGGTGCAATTTCGCCCCGACTTGTGAGGAGAACTCCAATGGCCTGGAACAAGCCGAAAATCGTCGAAGTGCCCGTGAGCATGGAAGTCACGATGTACTTCACCGCGAAGCGCTAAGCTTCTCGCGTCCGTCGCGGGTTCCAGCCATGCTTAGCATTGTCGTCTTGGGAACCGCGGCGGGTGGCGGTGTCCCGCAATGGAACTGTGGCTGTGCGAACTGCCGTTCGGCACGGAATGGACACCCCGAACTAAAGTCGACGCAGGCGTCGATTGCTGTGAGCGTGGACCGGGAACATTGGTTCCTGGTCAACGCCTCCCCCGACCTCCGGCAGCAGATCACAGACACCCCGGTGCTGCATCCAAGGTCTGGCGCCCTGCGCCATAGCCCGATCGCCGGTGTCATTCTCACCAATGGCGAAGTCGATGCCCTCGCAGGGCTGCTGTCCCTGCGCGAGGGCACGGCGTTCGATCTCTACGCCCATAGCCGGGTGCTCTCGATCCTCAGCGACAACCCGATCTTCAACGTGCTGCGCGCCGACCTCGTGCCGCGCCGGGCGCTGACGCTCGACAGCCCGATCGATTTGCCGCTGCCCAGCGGCGCCCCTTCGGGCCTGACGCTCGAGGCGTTCGCGGTACCCGGCAAGGTGGCGCTGTTCCTCGAGGACGAGAGCGACGACGGCGAGGGCGACACGCTCGGCCTCGTCATCAGCGAAAAGGCAAGCGGCCAGCGTCTCGTGTTCCTCGCTGCATGTGCCCAGGTCACCGACGAGGTCGCCGAAAGGCTCAGCGGCGCCGACCTCGTGTTCTTTGACGGCACGCTGTGGCGCGACGACGAAATGATTGAAGCGGGCCTCGGCAAGAAAACCGGCCAGCGCATGGGTCACATCGCCATGCGCGACGCGATTCCCGCGCTAGGCGACATCGACATCGGCAAGCGCGTGTTTCTGCACATCAACAATTCGAACCCGGCGCTGCGCGACGATTCGCCTGAACGCCGGGCGGCAGTGGAAGCGGGCTGGCTGGTACCGGCCGACGGGATGGAGATCACACTGTGAGTGCAATGACGTCGTTCTCGGTGGCCACCGACGCGCCGCTCGACACGCCCGAGGACCTGGAGACGCAGCTGCGCCACATCGGCGCGACGCGCTACCACAGTCTGCATCCGTTCCATAAGCTCCTGCACGGCGGCAAGCTTAACAAGGGCCAGGTGCAGGCCTGGGCGCTCAACCGCTACTATTACCAGAGCACCATCCCCATCAAGGACGCGGTGGTGATCTCGCGCTTTCGCGACCGCGCCACGCGCATCGAGTGGCGCCACCGCATCGAGGATCATGACGGGGCCATCGGCACCGAGGGCGGCATCGACCGCTGGCTGAAGCTCACCGAGGGCCTCGGTCTCGACAACGCCTATGTCGAATCGGCCGAGGGCATCCTCGCCGCCACGCGCTTCGCCGTGGACGCCTATGTGCATTTCGTGCGCGACCGCACGCCGCTCGAAGCGATTGCATCATCGCTTACCGAGCTGTTCGCGCCGAACCTCCACGAAGAACGCATCTCTGGGATGCTGCAGCACTACGACTTCATCAATCCGGCCATCATGACCTACTTCAAGCGCCGGCTCGACCAGGCGCCGCGCGACGCCGATTTCGCGCTGCAATACGTCAAGGCCCACGCTACGTCGCCCTACGAGCGCCAGCTCGTCTGCAACGCGCTGATCTTCAAGACCAATGTGCTATGGGTCCAGCTCGACGCGCTCTATCACGCCTATGTCGAGGGCAACGTTCCGCCGGGCGCCTTCGTGCCTGAGACCCGCTGATGGACGGCGACGATATTCCAAAGACTGCCACGGCGCCGGCCGCGCGCCGCCGGATGACGGTGAGCGAAGCGAGCGTGCCCACGCTGCCGCGCGGGGCGCGCCTGCGTTACGACGAGAGTCGCGGCCGCTGGGTGCTGCTGGTCCCCGAACGCGTGCTGGCGCCGGACGACATCGCCATCGAAATTCTCAAACTCTGCGACGGCAAGCGCAGCGTCGGCTCGATCGCCGACGAGCTCGCCGCCAAATACACCGCGCCCAGGGAGGAAATCCTGCTCGACGTCATCGCGATGCTGCAGGACCTGGCGGAATCCGGCTTCCTCGTTGAAGCCGCGGGAGGACCAATATGAGCCCCACCTTGACCGATGCGAGCCCGGTATTGACCGATATTACCGGCCGCGCCGACGGCGTGGACGTCCTCGAGCGCGGCCGCTCGATCGCCCAGACCTACGGGATACCGCTGGCCGTGCTGCTTGAGATGACGCATCGCTGTCCGCTGCAATGCGGTTATTGCTCGAACCCGGTGCAGATGGAGCGCGCCGGCAACGAGCTCACCACCGACGAGTGGAAGAAGATTCTAACCGAGCTCGCCCAGATCGGCGTGCTGCAGGTGCATTTCTCCGGCGGCGAGCCGACCGTTCGCAAGGATCTTGCCGAGCTGATCCGCCACGCGACCGATGCCGGACTTTACACCAACCTCATCACCTCTGCGGTGCTGTTCACCCGCGACAAGCTCGCCGAGCTCGCCGATGCCGGGCTCGCGCACATCCAGATTTCATTCCAGGCCAATGACGCGACGCTCGCCAACCGCATCGGCGGTTTCAAGAACGGCCATGCGAGGAAACTCGAAGCCGCCAAATGGGCGCGCGAACTCGGCCTGCCGCTCACCGTCAATGCTGTGATGCACCGGCAGAACCTGCACGAGCTGCCGGAGATGATCGACCTCGCGGTGGCGCTCGACGCCGACCGCATGGAGGTCGCCAACGTTCAGTACTATGGCTGGGCGCTGAAGAATCGCACCGCGCTGATGCCTACCGAAGCGCAGGTCGACGAAGCGAACCGCGTGGTGGAGGCCGCGCGCGAGCGGCTGCACGGCATCATGGAGATCGACTACGTCGTCCCCGACTACTACGCGACGCGACCCAAGAAGTGCATGGGCGGCTGGGGCCGGCAATTCTTCAACATCACGCCCTCAGGCAAGATCCTGCCCTGCCACGCGGCCGAGACCATTACCGACCTCGATTTTCTCTCGGTGCGATCCAACCACTCGATCGCCTGGATCTGGGCCAACTCCGACGCCTTCAACAAATATCGCGGCACCGGCTGGATGCCCGAGCCATGCCAGAGCTGTGCCTTCAAGGAGGTCGACTTCGGCGGCTGCCGCTGCCAGGCGTTCGCGCTGACCGGCGATGCCGGCAATACCGACCCGGCCTGCTCGCTCTCGCCGCACCATAACCGCGTGTTCAAGACCGCCGAGGTGGAATCCGCTGAGGGGTCGAACCGCTACCTCTATCGCAATTTCTCCGGTGGCACGCTCGAGCCCGACGGCGGCTATGACGCCTGACGGCGGCGGCGCCGACCCGTTCGCGCCGCTGACCACCGCGATGCTGCCCGTCAGTGGTGGGCACACGCTCTACGTCGAAACCATCGGCACTCCGACCGGAACGCCGGCGGTGTTCCTCCACGGCGGGCCAGGCAGCGGCTGCCAGCCCTTCCACCGCACGCTGTTCGACCCCGCCCGCTTCCGCGCCGTGCTGTTCGACCAGCGCGGTGCCGGCCGCAGCACTCCGCTCGGCGAGCGCAGCGCCAACACCACTCAGCTGCAGATCGCCGACATTGAGGCGGTGCGCGAGGCGCTCGGCATCGAGCGCTGGCTGGTGGTCGGGGGCTCGTGGGGCGCGACCCTCGCCCTCGCCTATGCCGAAGCGCTCCCCCACCGAGTGACCGGCTTGGTGTTGCGTGCAACTTTTCTCGGCACGCGCGCCGAACTCGACCGCGCCTTCGGCCCGCAGATGAGCAAAATTTACCCCGGCCTGTGGCAGGACTTCGCCGGGCTGCTGCCGCCCGAGGAGCGTACCGATGTGCCGGGCAATTACTGGCGGCGCATCCTCGACTTCGATCCGGACGTGCACCGCCCGGCGGCGCTCGCCTGGCACGACACCGAGCGCGTGGTGTCCGTCGCGCATCCGGACGCGACCCGCCTCGATCTTGCCGCCGTCACGGCCGCCAACCGGCCAATGCCGCGCAGCCCTTTCATGGAAGCCCATTATTTCTCGCAGGATTGCTTCCTCGCGCCCGGCCAGCTGCTCAACGGCGCCCGCAACCTCAAGGGTATTCCCGGAGTGATGGTGCAAGGCGAGCTCGACCATCTCTGTCCGCCCGCCACCTCCGCTGCCCTTGCCACGGTTTGGCCCGATGCGCGGGTTCAGATGGTGTCCGATGCTGGCCACGCCCTGAGCGAGCCCGCGATTGCCGCCGCAACCCGGGCGGCGATTGCTGGGTTCGCCTGAAACTCCGGCTTCCGGGAGGACAAGCCCATGCGCATTGCCGCCTTGGTGATGATCGCCCTGCTCTCCGTCGCGCCCGCGGTGGCGCAAGACGCCGGCTTCCGGCCGCTGAACGAATGGCGCGCTTACGGCGGCACGGGCATTCCGCCGCAATGGATCATCGCAAATGGCGAG
>Ga0265313_10000680_pt1 | contig 35027 bp, 29 predicted proteins | sample 4123metaG_FD_203122 | JGI IMG/M metagenome (GOLD analysis project Ga0265313, IMG submission 203122) | Rhizosphere microbial communities from Carex aquatilis grown in University of Washington, Seatle, WA, United States - 4-1-23 metaG | ecosystem: Host-associated > Plants > Roots > Rhizosphere >... | reverse complement strand
TCGCCCTCCGCCAAAGTTCACTCAGTCGATCCCAAAGTGGGCTTCGATCTGGCTTATGCCGTCGAGTGCCGCGACGTCAGCGACCGCGAGTTCGCCAAGCTTCATCCCGACGAAAAACTGATGGAGGCCGACCTGCATGTCTCCGTGCGAATCGATCAAGGCGACGAGAAGGACCTCGACGAAGTGATCTTCGAGATCCGCAGCCTCGATCAGCGGCTGCGGATTGTCGATTTCCTTCCCCATACCCAGGTGCAAAGCGGCGCCGGGGAGGCCGTGGAAGTGGTCAAGACGACGGAGAATACCCAATCGTTGGGGGCCGGAATGGGAGCGTCGCTCTCCCTGCAACGCGCCGACACGCATGGTAGCCTTAACTTCCAGCCGCTCCCGACCGGAACTGCCAGCACGACCCACCGTAAAGCGATCACTGAGAAGACTAAGCGACTGCCGCCGGGCAAGGTTGCCGTCGCCAGCGGCACGATCGACAACGAGCACGGCGTGTTCTTCAAATGGCACGCAACGGCCACCACCTCGTTCGAAGGAGTCAAACCGCTTTCATTTCGCTTCGTCGTGCCCAAGGAGTGGCGCGGCGATTGGATGCTGCTCTCGGCCCAAGCCCGCTGCCATGTGAAACGGCACTTGTTCTTCAAGTCGACCGGGACCTGCGGCCAGGCCAAAGTCTTCATCGCACTTTACGAGCAGGGCGATGCCGAGGCCCAGGGCGCGGCACATGAACTCGCCAAAACGCAGGAAACCTGCTTTTCGCGCGAGCACGACGCGAAGCGCCGCGCCGACATGATCGCCGGGCTGGCCGCCAAGGCCACATCGCGCCAGAATTCGCCTGGGCACGTCCGTTCGCCCAACATGCCATTCAAGGCCTGCAAGATTTTGTTTTCGTACTTTGAGCCGGGTCACAAAAGCGCGGCCAGCCACGGGCCGCATCGGAACAAAGCCGACAATCCGCAAGTCTCGCTCAAACATGCGTTGGAGCAGCTCGCCCATTGTTCCAATGGACAGGGTTATCGTGATGAGTGAAACCCGGGCGGTGTTCCGGGTAAAGGTCGGGACGTTAGTAAGCGTGAGCAGTGGTATTCCCCGACTCGAAGCGTGGTCATGCGGTTTGCGTTGGCGATACGGCTCGGTTAGCGCATGATTTGGTGTTTCGTTGCCGGCTATGGGTGAAGGCGTCAGCACGGGCGCCGAGCGCTTCTCAGCTTTCGTCGAATTTCTTCCGGGCACATTTGCAAGGGGAGCGGGCACGCCGGCGGAGTGCGTGGTATGCAGCGAACGGACAAATTGGTTCCACCGAAACCTTGCCCTTTACTTCTGCTCGAAGGATTGCTTCGGTCGTTTCCAGGCCGAGCGCCAGCATGAGCTTGACGGTACTTGGCGACTCGTCGAATCCCTTCGGGGGTTCCACCACGCCGGCTTTTTGTCGAGACCCGCCATTACCGGCGGACGTGCGCTTAATGAAACAGCCCCTTTGGAACATGACCCAGCAGATCGCCCGGGCGGCTCGCGAGTTCGATCGCCACACGACGGAACAGGTGCCGAAGTCGGCGGCGAAGGATAACAGGAAGCCCATCCCGCTCCTGCTGCGGCAGAACAAGCCCCGACTCGTGTGTTTGGTCTGCGGCATGGTAAGCTACTCCCCGAGTGGAGTTCACCCGCAGTGCGCCCAAAAACAGGCGGACGTCGAACGCGTGCAGGTTCTCAAGTCGGCAAAGAAGGCCGAAAATCCAAATGAAAAGGTCGCCAAACCCAACGCGTCCAACCTCTGGCAGAAGAAGGTCTGCCCGAAGTGCCACTCGAGGTTGCACGTCCGCAAGCTCACTTGCGACTGCGGCCATCCGTTCTCGTTTTCCGGATGAGCCGTGTTTGTGTGTCGTCGAGCTTCTCAACCAGTTCCGATCATCCGTCAGTTCAATGGATGCCCGTCACTTAAGCCGAATTGCATGGCGTGCCGCGCTGGCGATTATCCTCTGGGCATTCATTTCGCAAGCTCAAGCCGGCCCGCCGGAGGAACTCGAAAAGCTTGGGGCCGAATTCCACGCGAAATTCGAAGCAGGTTGGTACTCTCAAGCCGAAGAGCTTGCCCGTCGGCGAGTGGAGCTGGCGAAGCCGCAGCAAGACGAACGCCCGCTCGTGCTCGCGGAGTGTCTGTTCGATCTGGGCCGCGCGGCGTCGCGCGCGGCGCATTACGAGCCGGCGATGGCGGCCTACCGACAAGCCATCGAGCTGCGCTCCAAAGCGCTGGGAGAGGAACACGCCGGGGTCGCCGAGATCATCGACGCGGCCGGCGAAGCACGTCTTCGACAAGCCCGATTTCGCGATGCGCAACTGCTGCTGGCCAAAGCCCTCGAGCTGCGCGAAAAATCGCTCGCTTCCGACGATGCCGCCGTGGCCGAGAGTGCATACCATCTGGCGCTGCTCGATCTCGAAGTCGGGCGAAGGGCCCAGGCTGAAAAACGGCTGGCGCGAGTCCGCAACATCCTGGAAAAGTCACCCGACGAGCACCGCGCCGCGCTGGCCGACGTACTCGGCAAACAGGGCATGCTCGAAAGACAACAAGGTCGGCTGAACGGGGCGGAAGGACTTTGGAAAATGGCTCGCGAATTGCGGTTGAGACAATTCGGCGAGGAGCACCCCGAGGTAGCCACGAGCATCTACCATCTGGCGCTGATCGACAGCTCCCGTGGACGCTACGCGGAGGCCGAGGCCAATGGCCAGCGCGCGTTGGCCATGCGTAAGAAGTTTCTGGGCGACGAGCACCCGCTTGTGGCCGAACTGCTGACGGCCATGGCCTACCTGCGAATGGCCCAGGGTCGGTACGCGGAGGCCAAGCAACTTTTTCAACAAGCCGCCGACATCGACGAACAGGCTTTGGGTGCCGACCACCCCACGACGGCCGGCAGTTTGCACGGGCTGGCGATGGTGTTCGAGAAGACCGGTCACTACGCCGAGGCCGAGGCGCAATACCAACGCGTGCTCGGTGTACGCCAGCGCGTGCTTGGACCAAACCACCTCGACACGGCCGCCAGCATGAATGGCCTGGCCATCGTTCAATTCGAACGCGGCCGGTTCGCCGAGGCCGAGCCACTCTTCGAGCGCGCTTTGGCAATATACGAGAAGGCATTTCCCGGGCCACAGACGGAGAAAGCCACGATTCTGGGAAACCTCGGCCGAGTGGCACTCGAAGAGAGGCGGCCGGCGGAAGCCGAAGCCCGGTTTCGCAAAGCGCTGGCCATGCACGAGCAACTGCTGGGCCCAGACCATCCGACCGTCGGTGTCAGCCTCAATGCCCTGGCGATGTGCCTGCAATCACGAGGCCGCATCGATGAAGCCGAGGCGCTCTATCGCCGGCTGCTGACGTTGCGAGAGAAGGCGCTCGGCGCCGAGCATCACGAGGTTGCCTCGGTCTTGTCGCGTTTAGCGGGGATGTATGCCAATCAGAACCGCTACGCCGACGCCGAACCGCTCCTGGAACGTGCCCGCGAAATCTACGAACACAGCTTGGGCCCGGAGCACCCCTACACGGCGGGCGTACTGAGCCGGCTGGCTTCACTGCGCGTACGGCAAGACCGGCCCGCCGAGGCCGAGCCGCTTCTGGACCGGGCGATCACCATTCAGGAACGCGCCCAGGTCGGTCCCGAATCCCGTGCCAGCAACTATTTCTTGCGGGCGCAGATCGGTTGGCAACGGGGGCGGCGCAGTGAAGCGGTGCTCGATCTGCGGACGGCGATGGACCTCGTCGAACAGCAACGGTTGCAGATCTCGGGCGCCGAGCAAGAGCGGGCGGTGTTCTTCAGCGCGACCGCTGGCGCCTACGAGACGATGCTGGCCTGGCAGACCGAGGCCGGCGACGCGGTTTTGGCCTTCGACGCCATGGAGCGCGGCCGAGCGCGTTCGCTGTTCGACGAACTGGCGGCCGCGCGGGTAGACCTCGACGTGGGACGTACTCCAGGCGAGCGCGAGGCGTCGCGCCGCCGCCAAACCGAGTTGGAGGCGCTCGTGACTCGGCGCGAGGAAGCGCTGGCAAAGTTCGAGACTCAACGTGTCGACGAACGCGGTGAAGATGTCGGCCGCGGACGGCAGTCGCTCGAACAGTCCCTGATCGACGCGCGACGACAGCTTTACATCCTGCACCGCGACCTGCGCGGGACGAGCCAGGTCTATCAGCACGTGCTCGCCGGCTACGGAGCGCCGCGATTGAGCCAGTTTCAACGACACCTGGCCGCCGAGGACGGGCTGGCGCTGCTGTACCTGATTGGAAGCAAGGGCGGATATGTCCTCGTTATCGACGACGGTGGCGCCCGCGTTGAGTCGCTCGCGCTCGACGACGCTGCGGCCTCGGTGCTGGGCACGACGGCCGGTCCGTTGACCGCCGAGCGACTACGGTTGGTGCTGGCTGGCAAGAATGCCGATGGCCTGCTGGCGGCGCTGAGAGACCCTGCGGGAGTGGCGGGAGCCTCGACCAGGCTTGAGCTGCTTTGGCGCGTGCTCGTGCCAGAGGAAACTCGCGAGAAACTTGTCGACGAGAAAACCAAGCGACTCTACGTTGTGCCCGATGGGCCATTGGCGCTCTTGCCCTTCGAGGCGCTGGTGGTTCATGCCGGGGACGACCCGCGCTACCTGCTCGACGTCGGTCCGCCGGTTGTCTACGGGCCGTCGGCGACCGTCTTGATCGAACTGGCCGATCGTGGTCGGGCGGCTGGCGGAGCGATCGAGCCGCTACTGACGGTGGGCGACCCGCGTTACCCCAACGACGGACGAACCGCCGAGCCAAGCGCTAACGGTCGCGATGCAGCAACGCGCGCCGCCAAGCGGGTGGGCCGCGGAAAACTGGCGCCACTACCCTATTCGGGCGATGAATCGCGATGGGTGGCCGCGGCCTTTGCGGAGCAAGGGCAGTCGTACGTGCAGTTGCTAGCCGGCGAGGCGACGGAAGCGAATGTACGCTCGCACGTTGCCGGCCGCCGGCTGGTTCATCTGGCATGCCACGGCATGGCCGAGGAATCATTCGGCAATTTCTTCGGCGCATTGGCGCTCACGCCTGGAGAGCACGCGGCCGACGATCCCGCCGACGATGGATATTTGACGCTGGCCGAAATCTACGCGCTCGACTTGCACACTTGCGAGCTGGCGATTGCCAGCGCCTGCGAAACGAATGACGGTCCCCGGCAACAGGGCGAAGGAGTCTGGTCGCTGTCGCGAGGATTCCTTGTGGCCGGCGCGCGGCGAGTGGTCGCCAGCAACTGGCTCTTGGACGACGAGGCCTCGGCCAGCCTGGTCAGTTACTTCTGCGCTCTGCTGGCCAAATCCGAAAAGGAGGGCCGGGCCATCGACTATGCCCGGGCGCTGCGCACCGCCAAGAGATGGGTCAGGCAGCAGGAAAAATGGCGCAGTCCAGCCTACTGGGCCGCGCTGGTGTTGATCGGGCCCGACTGAACATCGAGCAGAGAACCTGGAGGTCACTGCGGACGCGTACCAAAGGTGATGTGACCGGCGACTACTGAAACCGGGCTGTGGTTGCGAATGTCGATCTACGGACGGTATGCGAGTCGTAGAGCGACAGCGCAGCTCACCAGCCCGCACACCATGTGCGTTACCGCACGCACGTTCTACCCTCACAGCGCGCAATCATCGAGCGTCCGCTTTGCGGAAGGCCAGAAAACCGTGATTCGCCAGGACGATTTAATCCGCCAATCGTATTGCGACCTGACTGTGGCACGCCTTTTGCTCAAGGTGAATCCGCTTCGCCAACCAGGCGAGCGACAGCCCCCTCAAACAACCGAGCCCCAAAACGACAAGGAGATCGATCATGAAACGCGTTTCCACGATCACAGGCGATCGCGCACCTGGCCCTTCCGCCCGGCCGTGTGCCGGCTGGCCGCGTAGCGACGAGGTTCGTCGGCGCGCCCTTACGATCCGCCGCCAATGGCCGGAGAGCGAACGCCGCAGGCGGGCAAGCCTGGCAGAGCAAGTGCAGTTGTCGCTGTTTTTGCGTCGTCTTCCCCTGCTTCCCGTTTGACCAGGCTCTGATGAATCACCATTGAGGGACAATTCGCGGCCATGCCGCGAGTTCACTCATCGGCCGGTGACCGTTTTTCCGGCCGCCGCCACATGAAAGGTAAGAACCATGGCGAATAAGGCAGGCGTTTGGATTGATCATAAGAAGGCTGTCGTGATCCTGATTTCGGATCAAGGGGAAGAAACGAAACGGCTGAAGTCGAATGTGCCGCGGCCGGCGCGATCCGCCGGCGGTCCGCGCGTGAAGGGATCGTATACACGCAATGATTTCGTGGCAGAGGACAAGCTCGAACGAAAGACGACCGGTCACCTCAATGAGTTCTACGACGAGGTGATTGCCAGCCTCGGGGAGCCGGAAGCGATTTTGATTCTTGGCCCCGGTGAAGCCAAGGGCGAGCTCAAGAAGCGGATCAAGAACAAAAAGCTCCGTGGACTTCTCGCCGAGCTTGAAACAGTCGACAAAATGACCGATCGCCAGATTGCAGCCAAAGTGCGCGAGCACTTCTTGTCCAGTCCCGCGCGCGGTTGAGCATCCCGCGCGTCCTCGTTTCCTGGCGTCTGGCACCCCCTTTGTCAGGTTTGTCCTACGTCCACGGCCGGCCCATCGTTTGCCGGGGTGTTTGCCCGAGCTTTGACGCCGCGGGCAAAATCAGCGGCTGCGGCGAGGTCGAGCTCGTCGGGGTGCCGTCGATTGAGGCCGCCGAAGAGTGCCAAGGGGCCGACCGTATCCCAACCTCGGCAAGTAAACTCGCCGAGAATCTCGCAGCCACGCCGCGCCAGCTTACGCCTCAGACTGCGGTGAAAGAGGGCGTGCATCCATGGTGTACCTGCCGTCGAGAAGATGAACACCCGCGGCGGCAACAGGGCGGCGCGGTCGGCAAGTTCGCGGATGGTTTGGTGGTGGCGACCGAAGTAGATTCCCGATCCCAAGCCCAGCAGCTCGCAGCCGGCCAGTGCCTCTGCATCGGCCTCCTCGGGGGTTAGAACCTGCGCCCCAAGGACACCGGCCATGGCGTCGGCGACCTTCAGGGTGTTCCCATGATGGGGCGACTTACAGACGATGGTGACCGGCGAGAAACTCATCGTGTTCACAACTCCCGCGCTCGCCGCTCGCATGCCGCTAAAGTCATGCGAGCGACGATGCTCGCTCGTTACGCGGAGGTCTTGGCGAAGTATTCATCGGACGAAGCGATTGCGGCACTGATCTGCTGGTCCGTGGCGCCGCTGGCCAGCGCGCTGGCCCAGCCATCCAAGCCCCCCGGGTCGGGGAGCCGGTCGAGAAGCTGCTCGTAGACCAGGTCAACGACATCCCGATGGTATTCTAAACTGCTCAGGATGCTCGTCGCGATGCTGGTACGGCTCGTGCCCGCGGCAAGCTGAACGTTCCACGCAGCCTCGCTCGGGCCATCGATCGGCCGACCGAGCGCGTCGAGGTACAAAGCGGTCAGGAAGCCATCGTTGGTGCCGTGGCCCTGCGTGGTGAAGAACTCGGGCGAACCGGCGAGGAGTGCCGAGATCTGTTCGATCGTGGCGCCGTTGGCCATGAGGCTGACGAAGCCACTTTGGCCTCCGGGATCGGCGGCGCGGTGCAGGTAGCGCTCGTAGAGATTGTCGACGGTGTCCGTTTCGAACTCGGGCGAGCTTTCGATCTGCGACACCAATTCCTCGTGCGTGTTTCCCGCGGACAGGAAGGCACTCCATACCGAGAGACCACCGGCATCCACCGCGCGGCCCAGGAAATCGCGATAGACTTCGGAAATGAACCGCTCGTCGGGCGTGCCGCGAACGCCGCCGGGCAGCAGTTCCTCAAGAATCGTGGCGGTACTGTGAAGTGTGGGCAACACGCCGCTGGCCTGCACGCTGACGGCGACCGAATAGTTCCCCTCGTCGGTGTAGGTGTGCGAGCCGTGGACGGTGTAAACGCCCGCCGAGTGCGAGACCGATCCGGCAGACGTGCTGCCGTCGCCCCAGTTGATTGTGGCCGTGAAGTCGCTTGCCGGCCGAGAGCCGCTGCCATACGTGAAAGTCGCAACGGCGACGCCAGCCAGAGGCGAGAATTCGAAGCCGTTCACGGCCACACCACTACCCGTGAAGAGCGTGTCGCTAACAGTCGCGGTGTTGTTGGCGGAATTCGTATCGAGCACCGAAGGCGGCACCGCCACTGTGGCGGTGTTCGACAGTGTGCCGGTGGCCGACGAACTGACCGTGCCGGCCACGACATAGGTGATTGTGCTGCCTGCGGGCAGGTTCACTGTGTCGTGAATGTCGCCGCTGCCATTGGAGCTGAAACCCGTCGCGTTGCCCGTGGCCGTGGCGGTGTACGCGGCGTTGGTGAAATCGACCGGAAGCACGTCATCTACCGTAGCACCTGCGACAGCGTCGAGGCCGTTGTTGGTGACGACGATCGTGTACGTCAGGCTTGTGCCCGGAACGACGGTACCAGGCGTTGGGCTATTATCAGCCTTCGTGATCGATAGGTCCGTGTTGTTGCCTACGGTCTCGATCTTTTGGAAGTTGACAGGCATGGCGTTGCCAAAGGTCCACATCCCCGCATAGCCGGTGGCCGTCAAAGTGTCGCTCAGGCTTGGGTTGGTAGTACCGGGCAGAACCACGTTCAGCGTGTCGCCCGGCGTGGCCGGCGGCGCGGGCAATCGACCATCAACCGAGATGGTGGTGGTTGCCGCAGCCGGTGTGACGTCGAACGTGTCACCGCCATCGCTGCCAACCACATTCAAGTTCGTTACACCCGAGTAAGTCACGGTGTCGTCGCTATTTCGCCGGACCGAGCTGCCCGTGATCGTGTCGGTGGCGCCCGTGCCGCCGGTGATCGGTGTGTCGTCGACCGTGGTCACGTTGCTGATCACGCCGCCTGAAGTATTGCCCGTCAGTGTCAGGTTGGACAGCGTGAGTGTCGTGAGGGCGCTGGCGTTGATGCCATTGACCGCGCCCTTGATTTCAAGGTTCTCGACGGTCACGTTGGTGGCCGGAGCGCCAATCGTGATCCCGTCGCCGGTCGTGGGCTGAACGATCGCCGTTGGCGGTGAGAGCGTAGTGCCGGTGAGCGTCAGATTCTTGCTGATCGCGACGTTCTCGGCGTAGGTTCCCGGCAGCACGTTCGTCGTACCGCCGACATCGACGGCGTTCACTCCGTTTTGCACGGTAGTGAACGTGTTGAACCCATAGGCAATCGGTCCCGGCGTGCCGTCCGGCGCGGCGAGTGGATTGGTGAATCGTCCAGGCGAGCCCCAGTTCGTGTTCACGAAGTCCACAGGAATCGGTCCGATGGCGATGACCGAATCGAGATCGGTGGCTCCGCCCGACGGCCGGCTTGCGCCCGTGGCCTGCGTCGAAAGCTCGTTCAGGCCGCGAATACCGGTCTGGCCGTCGACGGTGTTGTTCGTGCCCCAGTTAATGATGACGTGTACCGGCGTGGGATCGTCACTCACGTTCTGCAAGAACACACCGTTGGCATCGCCCACGCGAGTGAGCACGTTGTTGGTCAGGGTGAACTCGTCGCCAGGCTGGCCGCCTGTATGCTTGCTGGTGAAGAACACGTATTTCACATCGGTGAAGGTGTTGCTATCGATCGACATATTAGTCGTTTGTGAACTGAGTTGCAGGCCGTAGTTGAACTGCCGTAGTCCTTGGATGCCCAGGAATTGATTTTGCGAGATGGTGATGTGGCTGGCGTTGTCGTCGTTGTGGCCGTTCTCCCAGATGCCGGTGACGACTTCGCTGCCGCCCACGGCCGACGGCAGAAGCTGGAAAACGTTGTGGTCGATCGAAAGGCCGTCGTAGGCGTTGCCGCCTGTGGTGCCGTCTTGAAAGCCGAACGACCGAGCGCCCGTGTCCGTCATTCGCGTGCCGTTCGCCTCGAAGTCGATGGTATTGCCGGTGATTCGCTGGTTCTGCCCATTCCAAAAGTAGATGGCGATGCCCTGCGCGTCGTTGGCGTTGTTGTCGTTGTCGGCCGCAACGGTGATCGTGTTGTCTTGAATGAGCGTGCCGTCGAAGGTGCCACCGTTGTTCCAGCCGAGCATCACGCCCGACTTGAAGTGTTTGATGTTCAAGTCTGAGACGGTCAGATGATCGTTCCCCAAGGCGCTGGGAGGATTGACCGCCGAGAACAAGAACGCGTTGTAGATTCCGTCGGTCGAATCTCCTCCGCCGACAATCGAGGCGTTCAGTGCCGAGCTGGTAATCGTCAGGTTGTTGACGCCGTCGGGCAGGGCCACGCCGCGAATGTCGTTCGTTGGGCTGGTGGCGTTGCTAACCGCATATGCCGCGGCCGCGTTCGCCTCAGTCCAGTCGAAGGCGCCTGAAAGGTCGATCGTTTGCCCGGCGGCGGCGGCGCCGATGGCGTTCTGCAAGAGCGTAAAGTCGTTCAGCGCGGCGCTCACGTCGCCTTGCGACGTCACGGGCACGGTCGTCGGTAACTGGAAGCCGGGGGCCGTTGCGTCGGCATCGGTGCCATAGATCAGCCACGGCCGGTAGGCCACCTGGCTGCCGGGGTCGACGATCTTCTGGCCGAGGCCACCCACATTGCTGGCGATGGTCGGGCCGGAAATGGCGCCCCACCAGTTGCGGCTGGCGTCGAGGGTGCCGGTATAGGCCCCGGCATCGACCAGCAGGCCCTGCGTCGTGGCGCCGACGATGCTGTTGTAATTGAGCGTGATGTTGGAATCGCTGCCGAGACCGTAGCCATCGTCGACGACGGCGACGCCGGTCGTCACGTTGTGAAAGCTGTTGTTAAGGACTGCGACGCCCGTGTCATCGCCCGCCAGTCTCAGACCCGTGGCGGTGCCCTCGGTGGTAATGTCGTTGCCGCTGATCACCGCGCCGTCGAGCGCGATGGCATAGATGGCGGAACTGCCGTTGCTATCGATGGTGTTGTTCGTGACCTGTAGATTCTGGTGGACGTTTGGGCCTGTGGCAGCGAAGAGGATCGGGTTATTGATCGTCTGATTGTTGAAGACGTTGCTGTCGATCACCAGGCCGTTGGTGAACTCCGAGTAGATTCCCGTTCCACCCGCGGGACCGGGAATGTTATTGCCGGTAACCAGGTTGTCTTGGATCAAGGATGATCCATTGCTGTTGGCATAGATGCCGATCGTGTTGTTGGTGATGATATTGTCGAGAACCTGGACACCGCTGGTGCTGCTTCCCATGGAGATGCCCGCGTTCGAGCCGGTGTCGCCCCCTTGGATCGTAAAACCGTTGACGGTCACGTCATTGGCGCCGATGGCAATGTCACCCCCCAGCAACTGCCCGTCGATAGTCGCTTCGGCGCTGCGAGTGCCGGTGTTTGGGTTGACTCCGAAGTTCGGCCCGTTGAGCGTGATGGGCTGGCTAATCGCGACCTCATGTTCGTCGTATGTGCCCGGCGCCACATCAACCGTGCCACCCGACGAGACATTCGCCACAGCCGTATTGATGCTCGTGAATGCATTGGTGCCAAAGATCAGGCCGGGAACCGGGGTGGCGAATTGCCCGCCGCCGTTCCAGGTGACGGTATCGCCGGCCTGCGGATTTCCCTGATTCGCCGGAGCGCTGGTATCGGTGAAGTCCGCCGCGCCGGCCACGTAGGCGGTCGTAACCGACAGCAGCATTCGATCTTCCAGCGGCTCGACGGACAGCGCCCGCCGCGGCGACGCCAAGGCGGTCGAACGGGCACTCGCCAAAACCGAAAAACGGCGAGAGTGTTGCCGACGGTTGGTACGCAAGGGGTCGGCCAGGTGGCTGGACGTGCGGCGAAATCGTTGGGTCATGGAAAAACTCTCCAAGGTTGTCAAATCATGGGTGTCGGACGGTTTATCCCCCGTCGGCCTCTGAGCCCGCGGAGGCCATGTTGGCTGTGCAACTATCGTACCGTCTTGGCGGGTCGTACTGAATGTTCCGCGTCGGGTTACGGAATTCGTCGCTGTTTCCCGCGAAAACCGGGCGGTTTGACCATCGTGGCGACAAAGATCTTGTCCTGGTTCCACCGGCGTACGACGACGTGGTGGTGGCGGCGGCGCGCCGATCAGCACGGTTCTGGTCGGATTTGTCCCACCAGATGACACTTTTCGTGCCACGTTTGATTCCGCCGACGTTGAAACGGCACCACCTTGCGATCCGGGTTCGCACCCAGGCAACCAGGCCTGCATGGAGAGGAATGCTCTGGCAACATCAAGAAACAATCGTTAGCCGGATTTGTCGAAGCCTGTTTGCCGGGGGTAAGTGCCAGTGCGCCGAAAACGCAACCGTGAGCCCGTTCGGTCAGCGCGTGGCAAGCAAGATGCAGCGCGCCGGCCGGGAACATTGAAACGCACGATGGCTTCAGTTGCCAGTCCCTCCAGCAAGCCCGCGGACGCGTTACCTTACTTATGTAGACATCGCTCACCCGGGTCGATTCAGTCTCTGGCACACGCTTTGCCCAAACCAAGCCGCAAACAATCGAGTCGTTCCATTGCATGAAATGCGGACTTCTGAAATCCTACGCATGAGGGCAAGATAACACTTTGAGGCAAATTGTCTTGCTTGCTCATTTTGGCTTCGTCTGCGAAACGCCACATTTAGTTCAATTTGACGGTGATTCCAATGAAAATCCTCTTTCTCCACGGTTGGACCTCGGCTCCTGGCGGCGTCAAACCGACCTACCTGGCCCAACACGGCCACGAAGTCATCAACCCAGCGTTGCCCGACGACGATTTCGACGAAGCCGTTCGCATCGCGCAGGCCGAGTTCGATCAACACTGCCCCGAGGTGGTTGTTGGATCATCGAGGGGCGGGGCCATCGCCATGAACATCAACAGCGGCCAGGCCCGGCTCGTCCTGCTTTGCCCGGCGTGGAAAAAGTGGGGAGCGGCCAAGACCATCCAGGAAAGCACCATGATCCTCCACAGCCGAGCCGACGACGTGATCCCCTTCGCCGACTCGGAAGAATTGGTTAAGAACAGCGGGTTGCCGAATTACATGCTGATCGAGGTTGGGAATGATCATCGCCTTGCCGACCCCGTATCGCTGGAGATGATGTTGAGGGTGTGCCGGGGGGCGACCAATAGTTAGAATAGGAGGGCACGTCATCAGCACCGGAGGACCTTCATGGAATCTCGCCCCCACAGCGTCGTTACGGAACTCCATCTCGTCGGCCTCGAAGAAGTCGGCAGAAAATGGCAACGGCTTCTGGGTGTGGGCATCCTCATGGTGGTGCTGGGCATGATCGCCATCGGCGCTTCCGTTTTTGTGACGCTGGCCACGATGGTCTTCGTCGGCTGTTTAATGCTTTTCGGTGGGATACTTCAGACGATCCACGCAATCGCCATGAGGAGCTGGAGCGGCTTCTTCATTGATTTGCTGGCGGGAGTTCTCTACATGGTCGTAGGCTTTGTGATTGTCGCCCACCCCGGAGCCACGGCGGTCGCCCTTACGCTGATAATCGCTGTTCTTTTCATGCTGGGCGGCATCTTCCGCATCGTGACCGCCTTGGCTGTGGGCTATCAGAATCGGATCTGGCTCATTTTGCACGGCGTCATCAATTTGCTGTTGGGCTTCATGATCTGGCATGATTGGCCCCTGTCGGGCTTGTGGGTCATTGGTTTGTTCATCGGTATCGACATGCTCTTCAACGGCTGGTCGCTGATCATGCTGGGCTTTACCGCCAAGAAACTGACTACCGGGCAATAAGCTGATGCGTCCGCCTCGCAGGGTATTTCTCGATCACGGAACCTGGGGTCCAACGCTATCCTCGCCGTGTCGATGATCCCTGAAAGGAGCGACGAGTTGTTCATCAAGCATGTCACGGCACAAGAAGTTCTCGATTCCAGAGGCAACCCGACCGTCGAAGGACAGGTCACGTTGGACGACGGCACGGTTGCCTCGGCGATTGTTCCGTCCGGGGCATCGATAGGTGAGCGAGAGGCTGTCGAACTTCGAAATGGCGATGAGAAACGATACGGCGGAAAAGGCGTGCGGAAGGCCGTCGAGAACGTCGAGTCCAAGATCGCACCATTGCTGGTCGGCAAGAACGCCCTCGATCAGCGGGCCATCGACCGCCTGATGATCGAGTTGGACGGAACCCCGAACAAAGCAGGGCTGGGGGCCAATGCGATCCTCACCGTATCGATGGCCGTGGCACGGGCCGCCGCGAATTCGCTCCGATTGCCGCTGTACTGCTACCTCGGTGGCAGCAACGCTTCTCTGCTGCCGGTGCCGTGCATGAACGTCATCAACGGGGGCAAGCACGCCGACAACACGGTGGACTTCCAGGAGTTCATGATCGCCCCGCACCATGCCCCATCGTTCGCCGAGTCGATTCGCATGGGGATGGAAACTTTTCACGTCCTGAAAGGGATTCTGAAGTAGAATGGCTACAGCACCGGCGTCGGCGATGAGGGGGGCTTCGCTCCCGACCTGAAGTCCAACGTCGAGGCGGTTGAGGTCATCTTGGAGGCCATCACCAAGGCGGGCTTCACGCCGGGCGACGACATTTCGATTTGTCTCGACCCAGCCACCAGCGAGATGTGGGACAACGGCCAATACCTGTTTTTCAAGTCCGACAAATCTAGGAAAACGCCGGAGGAAATGGTCGCCCTCTGGTCGTCATGGGTTCGTCAGTATCCGATCGTGCTTCTGGAAGACGGCATGGCCGAGAACGACTGGACCGGCTGGAAAACGCTGACCGACGAACTCGGCGAGAAAGTGGAACTGGTCGGCGACGACATTTTCTGCACGAACCCGGCGATTCTGGCGAAGGGCATTGAGGCGGGCATCGGTAACTCGATACTCATCAAGCTCAATCAGATCGGTACGATCACCGAGACTCTCGACACCATCGAATTTGCCACGAAGCACAACTACAACTGCTTCATCTCACACCGTTCGGGAGAGACGGAGGACACCACGATTGCCGACCTGACGGTGGCTGTGGGGGCCGGACATCTCAAGACGGGATCGGGCTGTCGCGGCGAGCGTGTCGCCAAGTTCAATCAGTTGTTGCGGATCGAGTGGCTACTTGGAGCCTCGGCCCGATTCGCCGGAAGAACGGCCTTCAAGTTCAAGTGAAGCAACCGAATAATAAGTCATGGTGCAGAACGGTGGGTCATCCGGCAAGATTTGGCGGTGGTTCGTGATTGACATTGACCACATCAGAGCAGAGCTAAACGAGGCTCATCGGGCCGTATCACGCCGTATTGAATGCGTGAATCACGTTTTTTCGTCACCGGCTAGGCGTACTTACCGTGTTTGCGTGATGGCACGGAGTCATTTCGTCGATTGCCCGGAGCACTTTGTCGTAGGCGACTACGGCATAGAGGTCCGTTGTATTTGGGCACTTTACAGTGTCCTGACGCATCTGCTCAACCTGCTTCTTGAGGAGCTTCAACTCGTCCATGTTTGCACAATCCTAATTTGAGGGAACCGCTCCGTGGCGTCTGAGGGTTTTGTCTTCCACCACCGCTTGCAGATAGATGCGACTCTGCCGCAAAGGCTAAAATCTTACCATGAAAATCCTCTTTCTCCACCGCTGGACCTCGATTCTGGACCTCGATTCCCGGCGGCGTGAAGCCGACCAACCTGGCTGAACACGGACTTCCGACGTCGCGAGCGACCAGGTCAAGATGCCGTTCGTGGCAGCGTGACCACGATTTCCGCTCCGGCACCTGAGCCATTGCCAACTGCGATCGTCCCTCCGTGCGATTCAACGACGCGGCGGGAAATGGCCATGCCAAGGCCGGTGCCCTTGGACTTGGTGGTAAAGAAGGGCTCGAAGATCCGCTCGCGTTGTTCCGGCCCTAAGCCCGGCCCGTTGTCATGGAACGAGACCGCGACGGCCGGACGGCCAGCGAGCTCAATCGCCGAGGCACGAACGACGATCTTGCCGGGATTCGGCACGACCGCCAACGCATTCTCCAGGATGTTGCGGAACACCTGGCCAACGGCGTGTTGGTCGACATCACAGCTCAGGTCGATGTCGTTCGTCTCCTGTTCGAGCACGACGTCCTTTCCGAGTCGCGCCGGCCCGACCTGCGACCAGACCTCGCGCCAAACCTGGCCCAGATCGCACGTTTCACGATCGAGGTTGATCGGCGCCGCGTAGCTGCGGACCTCCTCGTAGAGCCGGTGCAACTGCTCCTGGGCCTTTTCGATGCGAGCGACCATTTCCAGCGCCTCTGGTCGGTCGTGCACTTCCAAGGCCAGCATCTCAAGACAGGCCTTGCTCCGCTGCAGGGCGTTACGGCTCTCGTGCGTCAGGCCGGTGATCATCTGCCCGATCGCGGCCAGCCGTTCCGTTTGCAGCGCTTTCCGCTGGGCCTCGGCCACCTCCGTAACATCGTGACCGACGGCAAGCACGCCCAGCACCTTTCCCGAGGCGTCTTTGAGTGCCTTGTTCGACCATTTGATCAGCCGTTGCCGTCCACCGCAGGTAACGATCGGGCTGGTGGTGTCGCTGGTTTCGACATCCAACAAAGCGTCGGCGAACACGCGCCTGACACGCTCGCGATCGCGTTGGGGCAGGAAGAGCGTGAACCAGTCGTAACCTTCAACGTTGGCGAACGGATAGCCGGAAATTTGCTCCAAGTAAGGGTTGAAGCTGACAATGCGCCCTTCGAGATCGAGCACCAGTACGATCGCCTGGGCTTGGGCCACCAGGCTCTCGACGAATTCCTTCTCTTTTCGCAAAGCTTCCTGCATGCGCCGCCGCTCGACGATGCGCGAGAGGCTGGCCCGCAGGGCGTCGGCATTGATCGGCTTAAGGATGTAGTCCGAGGCGCCATGTCGCAGGGCAGTAATCGCGCCTTGAAGGTCGGCGTAGCCGGTGGCCATGATCACAGCCACCTCGGGGGCCAGCGCCTTAAGCCGCGGCAGGATTTCCTCAGCACTGCCATCGGGCAGCCGGCGGTCGAGGATCACCACGGAAATATCGGACCAGTCGCGGCGGGCGAATACTTCGGTAACCGAGCCGGCCGTCTCGACGTGCCATTCATCCATCTCCAGAATGTCGCAGAGGTTGGCCCGCGTGTCCGCGTCGTCTTCGACGACCATCACGTGCATGGAGGAAGGCTCCGTCATAACGCCTTCTAGTGCGTAAACTGGTGCAACGTCTCCAGCAGCGTTTGCACGTTGAAGGGCTTGTAGCAGGCCGCGTCGGCCCCCTGGGCCAGCGTTTGCTGAACAAGCAGCTCCGTCTCGCTGCGCATGCCGGTAATCAATACGGTACGGGCGAGAGGATTTGCTTCGCGAACCATGTGGAATACCTGCGAGCCGTCGCTCTCGGGGAGCTTCATGTCGATCAGCACGACCTGAAACGTCGTCCGTTGCAATTGCTCCCGCGCTTGAGCGGCATCACGCGCGATGCACACGCGGTACCCTCGCTCGCGGAACAGGTCCCAGAGCGAATGGCACAAATCGAGGTCGTCGTCGACCACCAGTACCAGCGGCTGCCCAAGAGCCTCGTCGACCAGGTTCATGAGCTGCCGCAAATCGACCGGCTTGGAGAGGATTTTCCAGGCGCCCGTGGCCAGCGCCTCCAGCGCCGTGTCGCTGCCGGCATAGGCCGTGACCATGATCGCCACGGTTCCGGCCCGCAACTGCTTGATCCGACGGTAGAGCTCAAGCCCGTCCATACCGGGCATTTTCAGGTCCAAGAGCGCCACATCGTAGCGATTTAGTTTGACCAGTTCCAACGCGCTGGGGCCGTCGTAGGCCACGTCAATCTGGTAGCCCAGATCGCCAAGGATGTCGGACAGGTTGGCGCACGCGTCCACTTCGTCGTCGACGACCAGGACCGACGCGGATTGGGCGTTCATGGTTGACGAACCTCCAATTCATTGTTGACCACCTGAACATTGGCTACGCGCATCGCCATCTCCTGCGCGAGCTGCTTCATGAAATAGCTTGGCACGACGCCCGACAACACGACACAGGCGTTGCAGGCGGAAACATCGAGATGGCGCAGCGATGCATACCCCGCAGCTCGCGTGGCTCGTTCGATCTCGGCCACCAGGCGCCGATCGCTCTCGATTTCAACCGCCCGGCGCGCGCCGACGCCGACAAAAGGCGTTTCATCGTGGCCGCGCCAAAGCGATCGCTCTGCCAGGGCGAACGACGTGGTTGGTCGAATTTCCATGATTCTTGATCGACGACGATCACCTGGGCTATCCGAAAAGATTCATCGGTTGTCGGGGACGACGTCCAACCGGTCGATGACGTTAAGCACACCCGCAACATGCCGGCAACATTGCAAGCAGCGGTGCCTGGCCGACAACGACGGTACGGTACCGTCAAGCACGACATTGCCGCCCACCGCCAGCGCGTGAATCGACTTCGCTCCCGGCACGTTTCTCATCACCAAATAATTGACGATCCGGCGCTGCAGGTCGCGATCGTCCCGCACGAATTCATCACCCTGGGGATGAACCCACCGTTGGTCTACGCTGGGCTCCAGCACCGGGACGCAGTCAGCGGTGGAGTTCATCAGTTCTCTCGTTTGTTGGAGTGCCGGCCCAACGCGTGCTCGATCTCACGGAGGCCGATGGGCCGTTCAGCTTGACCATACGATAACCTTTCGCGAATGAGTTGCCAGTCAGGGAGGGATGGACAGATTTTGTAAGGGAAACCCTTACACGCTGCGCCTCGCCTTGTCCTGCTTATGCTCCATGCTGCGCTTGGTAGAATGGGCGGCTCAAGAATGCGGGATGAGGGAGAAACGGCGATGGCTGCAAAGAAGAAAACCAAACCGATCGCCAAGGCGGCCGAAGAGACCAATCCGGCAAAGAAACCCGCGGGAGCTCGCGGACAGGCCGCGGATTCGCCTGCGGCACAGGCTGATGTCGCCCCGGCGGAGGGCATCGTGCCGCCCCGGCCCGGTCCACCCGTGGCCGGCATCGGCGCCTCGGCCGGCGGACTCGACGCTTTCAAAAGATTCTTCGCCGCCATGCCGGCCGACAGCGGTGTCGCCTTTGTGCTCATCCCACACCTCGATCCCACGCACGAAAGTTTGATGGTCGAGTTGATATCGCGCGACACGAGGATGCCGGTCGTCGAGGCCACCGACGGCATGGCCGTCGTAGCCAACAGCGTCTACGTCATTCCACCCAACAAGTACATGACCATTTCAGGCGGAGTCCTCCGTCTGACCGGGCCGGTCGAGCGGGGCGGCCCCCACACCTCAATCGATCTTTTTCTGCGTTCGCTGGCCAATGATAAGCGGGAAAAGGCCGTCTGCATCATCCTCTCCGGAACCGGTTCGCATGGGTCGCTGGGGCTCAAGGCGGTCAAGTCCACCGACGGCATGGCAATGGTTCAAGACCCGAACACGGCCGAGTACCCCCGGATGCCACAAAGCGCCATCGCCACCGGACTGGTAGACTTCGTCCTGCCCGTCGAGCGAATGCCTGAAGCACTGATCAAGTACGTCCAGCACGACTACGTCCAGGGGACCACGGCCGGTGCGGAAGGGACTGAAGGCAGCGACGATCTGAACCAGATTTTAGCGCTCTTGCGCGCCGGCACGAATTTTGATTTCCGCTGCTACCGCAAAAGGATGCTCATGCGCCGGATCGAGCGGCGTATGGGCCTGGGCCATTTCGACCAGCTCGCCGACTACCGTGCCTTCCTCCGCGAGCATCCCAATGAAGTCAAGCAGCTTTTTCGTGACCTGCTGATCAGCGTGACCAACTTCTTCCGCGACCCCGAGGCGTTCCAGGCCCTGGAAACCGAGGTGATTGCCGCGCTCGTCCGCGGCAAAGCGCCCGACGCGACCATACGAGTTTGGAGTGCGGGCTGCGCCACCGGTGAGGAACCTTATTCGTTGGGAATTGCATTGCTGGAGCACCTGGCGGCGGCACAAAAGAGTTGCCGGGTGCATATCTTCGCCGCGGATGTCGATGAGGGCGCCCTGGAAGTGGCCCGCAAGGGTATCTACCTGGAGAGCATCGCCACCGATGTTTGCGCCGAGCGGCTGGCGCGCTTCTTCACGCGCGTGGACGAAACGTCGTACCAGGTCAACAAGTCGCTTCGCGAGATCGTAATCTTTGCCCGCCAGAACCTGATCACCGACGCGCCCTTCTCCAAGCTCGATCTCATCGTCTGCCGCAACCTGCTGATCTATCTGGAGCCGGAAGTCCAGAAAAAGGTCCTCTCGCTGTTGCACTACTCCCTCAACGAAGGGGGCTTTCTCTTCCTGGGCCCGTCGGAAACGATTGGCCGGCACATCGAATTATTCGAGCCGGTCTCGAAGAAATGGCGGATTTTCCGGCGGATCGGCCCGTCACGGCCTGAACACGTCGAGCTTCCGATCACGGCCCTGTCGGACCCACTCGTACGAGCGCGGCGCTTGGCCCCGCCGAGCACGACCCCTCCTGTCAGTTTCGCCGGGATGACGCATCGCTTGCTCTTGGAGCAGTTCGCGCCGGCGGCGGTGCTCGTCGACCGTAACTACGAGATCCTATACTTCTTCGGCCCCACCGATCGCTACCTGGCTGTCGTAGCTGGTGAACCGACTCAGGACTTGATGCTGATGGCCCGCGAAGGGCTGCGCACCAGGCTCCGCCCGGCCATCCACAAAGCCGTGCGCGAGAGCGGTCCGGTCACTCTCGCGGCCCAGGTGAAACGCAACGGTGATTACCATCCCGTGATCGTGACCATTCGCCCGGTTCGGGGACCGCAGGGCGCGGAGACCTTAATGCTCGTCACTTTCGAGGATTCCGATCAAGAGCGGGTGCTGCCGCATCCCGCGGAAACCGCGGCCGAAGAATCCGCCGTTCGGCAACTGGAATACGAGCTGAAGGCCGCCAAGGAAGACTTGCAAAGCACCATCGAGGACCTGGAGAGTTCCAACGAAGAACTCAAGATCTCGAATGAAGAAGTCATGTCGATGAACGAGGAGCTCCAGTCCGCGAACGAGGAATTGGAGACCTCCAAAGAGGAGCTGCAATCGCTCAATGAGGAGTTGACTACCGTCAACAATCAGCTCGAGGAAAAGGTCCGTGAACTGGAGTCGGCCAACGACGACATGGCCAACTTGTTCGACTGCACCGAGGTGGCGATTATTTTTCTCGACGACCAGTTCCGGATCAAGCGGTACACGCCCCCCGCCACGCGACTTTTCAATTTGATTGCCACAGACCTCGATCGGCCCATCAGCGACATCACGCCCAAGTTCCCCGATGGCGGGTTCCAGCAGGATGTCGAACGGGCGCTGCGAACCTTGTCGCCACAAGAGAAGCAAGTCCAGACTTCCGACGGCTGTTGGTGGAACCTGCGGATCACCCTTTACCGCACGCTCGCCGATCGCATCGAAGGCGTGGTCCTCACGTTTACCGATGTGACTCGGTCCAGGCAAGCAGATGAGCAGGCGCGGTGGTTGGCCGCGGTCCTCTTGGATTCGAACGACGCCGTCATCGTTCACGACTTTGACGGGAAAATCAGCGCCTGGAACCACGGCGCCGAGCAGATGTTTGGCTATAGCCAGGCCGAGGCGCTGAAAATGAACGCCCAGCAGATGATTCCCGAGGAGTGGCTCGCAAAAGTTCGCGCCTACTGGGAGCGATTGCGCCAGGGCGAGCGCGTCGATTCCTGGGAAGCCCAGCGGAGGACCAAGGCGGGGCGTATCCTCGACATTTGGGCGACCGCCACCGTGCTCAAGGATGAGTCGGGCCGGCCTGTGTCCATTGCCAAGACCGAGCGGGACATTACCGAGCACAAACGCACCGAGACGGCCATGCGCGACAGCGAAGAGCGGTTTCGGCTCCTCTTCGAAAACAGTCGGGACGCGATCGTTGTGGCTGACGACGACGGCAATTACCTGCTCGCCAATTCGGCCGCGTGCGAGCTGCTGGGCTACCCGCGCGATCAGTTGATGCGTATGAATGTCAGCGACCTCGTCACAGTCGCCCCTCCCGACGCCGCCGCGCGGTACGCGGCTTACGTGCAAGCCGGCAGCGGTGCCGGCATGTTTCACTTCCTGCGTTCCGGCCGCAGCGGCGCGGAGCGAATTGCCGAATACGCCGCTTCGCAGTTCGCCCCCGGCCAGCACATCAGCATCCTGCGCGATGTCACCGAGCGCGAGCAGTCGCGCCAGATGCTGCTCCAGCGCGAGCAGGAGTTCAGGGCCCTCGTGGAAAACGACCCGGATGTCGTGGCCCGAATCGACCGGCACTTTCGCCACCTCTACATCAACCCGGCCATTGAAGGGTTCACCGGCTTACCGCGCTCGCAGTTCCTGGGCAAGACCAACCGGGAACTGGGGATGCCGGAACGCCTCTGCGCCGAATGGGAGCGGCACTTAGAGCAGGTTTTCGAGACTGGACAGGAACAGCGAATTGAGTTTGCCTTTGATTCGCCGGACAAGGTGCTGCACTTCCAGTCGCGGCTCGTTCCGGAGTTCGGGCCGGTGGAGCAAGTCCAGACCGTACTTGTCATTGCCCGTGACATGACCGAGCGCAAGCTGCTCGAACGGCAGGTGTTCGACATTGCCGATGAGGAGCGCCGGCTGATCGGCGAGGAATTGCACGACAGCGTGGGCCAGGAATTGACGGCCCTCAACATGCTGGCCAGCGACCTGGCCGAGATTGTGCGCGTCGATCCGGTGAGCAGCTCAAAGCTGGTCGAGCGGATAGTCGAGGGAGTGGATCGCAGCCAGAAAGATCTTCGGGCCGTTTTGCAGGGGCTGCTTCCTGTCGCGGTGGATGTCGAGGGGCTGATGGCCGCGCTGTCCGACCTGGCCGAGCGTACCCAAGGGGAGGGGGAGGCGCTGTGTACGTTTGACTGCACCAAGCCGGTTTCCGTCGCCGACAACCATACCGCGACGCAGCTCTACCTGATTGCCCAGGAAGCGGTGCATAATGCCGTGAAGCATGCCCAACCCAGGAACATCCGCATTTCCCTGGAGGCGACAGACGTCCTGTTACTGAGCGTGCAAGACGACGGCACCGGCATGCCGGCCCAGCCGGCCGAGACACACGACGGCCTGGGGCTGCGCATCATGCGGAACCGCGCCGCGATTATCGGCGCCACGCTGACCATCGAGCCGGCCAAACCCACCGGCACCCTTGTGACCTGTGCTGTGGCGAGGAAGACATGAAACCGAACCAGACCATGAAACGATTCCGGGTGCTGATCGTCGATGACCACCCGGCAGTGCGCGAGGCGCTGGCCTTGCGGATCGCCAGGCAGCCTGATCTGGAAGTCTGCGGCGAAGCCAACGACATGAGTGAGGCCCTGCGCCAAATCGCGCACAGCCGGCCCGACGTGGCGGTCGTCGATATCTCGCTCAAGACCAGCAGCGGGATCGACCTGATCAAGCGGATCAAAGGCCGCAACGATAGCGTCCGGATCCTGGTCTGGTCGATGCACAGCGAGTCGCTCTACGCCGAACGCGCTATGCGGGCCGGGGCGCTGGGTTACGTCAACAAGGATCAGGCCACAGACAGGATCATCGAAGCGATCCGGCGCGTGTTGACGGGAAAAGTGTACTTGAGCGACGCGATCGCCGAGAGGATGTTGCATCGCGCCGTCGGCGGGGACGGACAAAATGAAGTCGCTCGCTCGCCGCTCGACGCGCTGGCTGACCGCGAACTGGAAGTCTTCCGCTTGATAGGCCAGGCCGTGAAGACCGCGGAAATCGCCAAACGACTGAACTTGAGCGTCAAGACCATCGAGACCTACCGTGGCCGGATCCGTCAGAAACTCGACCTGGGCGACGGCACCGAGCTTGCCCACTACGCTACGCAGTGGGTGCTGGAGAACGGATAGGTTAGGGTCGGGACGGATGAACACGATCCATCTCGCGTGATGTCACTGTGGCACGAGGGTAGCTCTCGTTTAACTACTGCCGGACAGGGCTCGAGGGGCGAGGTATTGCTGGAGAGTCAGCAATCGGACGGCGGCTCCGCAGAGGAGAAGGCGGAGAACGCGCTGCCGCCACCCTGACGGGTTTCTGGAAGTCGGTCGCGATGACGCCTGCATGTGAAGGCCCCGCGCGGAGCGCCTCGGGATAAGTCTGAAGGAACGTCGTGGCTAAACTCCGGCGGCTCAAACCGCGGGTGCGACTCAACAAAGCCTTCCGCCCCTTTTTCGTGAATTGGCCTTGAGCGCCGTCGTCGAACAGGGCCAGCACAAACCCTTCCGAGGTCCCTCCTGCGAGGCCGTAGTATTCGTCCGTGCTCAGCATGGCCGACAACACCTCTTGTTCACGATATCCCAACCGGAACAAGTAACTCCACGACGCGACCGCACGCGCTTCGGGCTCGCGATGAAAATATTGACGGTGCCACGCTCGCACCAGCGCCGGTCGAGAAATCCTGGCCGACGTCTGGCCAATCGCCACTTCGACCGATCCAATCAGGCATGACATGACTAACAAAACTCGGATCATGGTTTCGACCTTCCGTCGCTTGCGCTTTCTGCGGACAAGAAACCTATACGTTGCAACTCTCATGCCACGGCCAGATCGTAATGGCGCATTTCATCGGAAGGCTTGTCACAAAGGCACGACCCGGGCAGGGATTACGTCGCTTTCACCTGCGGTGGATTCCATCGCGGCAGCCACTTTGCGAAACGGCGCGGTTGGCGCCCCATCGCTGACCCGGTTTAATTGGCGTCGAATCAGCCATAGCTGGAACCATGCTGATCAGGTTTTCAAACTCGTTTTCGAATCGAACGAGTGGCTGAGGAATTCCGCGGGCGAACTGGAGCGACGAGCGATCAACGACGGGAACGCTCGCCCGGCGGCGGGTGAAGGCTACGACTTGTTTCCTTTCCTCCCCGTTTTTGGTTTTGAGGCGCTCTTGGCTGCTTTCACTTTCTTTTTGGCGACGGCTCGCTCCGCGGCCTGCTCGTAGATGCTCTCGCCCGATGATCCGCCGCCGCCATGAAACGTGTTGTCTTTGGGCGGCTTGGCCGGTCTCTTCTTTGCCATATTCGATCTCCTGTTTGCTGCGACTTACGTCCCGGTTCCGTCGGCGCGTCAAGCCGAGCGAACCGGCGCCAATCGCAAGTTTAGGTCACAAAACAACGATCGGCAAACGCCCCCCAAATCGCCGTCCGCTACTTGCGATTGATGACGTATGCTTTTAGTCGGGCGACCCGCCGCGAATCGGGGAATAATAAAGCGTACTCATGCACGGATTAGTGAAGTATTTCGCGATCGCGGTGGCCGTGCAGGCCGGCTGCGTCGCAGCCGGCCTGTGGGTTCATGATTGCTGCCTGCTGGCGGCGATCCAAAGCTCGGCGCCGCCGGAATTGTCGCCGGCACTTTATGCTGCGCTCCCCCTGGCGGGAGTGATTGCTCTGCTTTGGATCTGCGGTTTGCTTTCGGTCGGTACCTACCTGGTCGCCAGGCGGTTCCACCGTCAATTGCGATTGGAGTTGGAGCGGTCGCAGGAGCGGGCGTTCATGCGCGAGCAGGCTCTGGTGCGGACGCGCGATGCGGTGATTTTCGGGCTGGCCAAGCTGGCTGAATCGCGCGACCAGGAAACCGGCGCCCACGTTGAACGGATGTCGCTCTATTCGCAACGACTCGCAGCGGCGTTGCGGCGACATCCCGATTTCTGCGATATCATCACGCCCGCCTTCGTGCGATTGATCGGCACCAGCGCGGTGCTGCACGACATTGGCAAAGTGGGAATCGACGACGTCGTGCTGCACAAGCCGGGGCCACTGACGGCCGGTGAGCGTGCCGAGATGCAACAGCATGCGCGAATCGGCGCCGAATGCTTGCGCGAGATCGAGCAGCAACTGGGGGCCTGCAACTTTCTGCAAATGGCACGCGAAATCGCCACGTCGCACCACGAGCGCTGGGATGGCACCGGCTATCCTGCGGGGTTGGCGGGCAATGCCATCCCGCTGTCCGCCCGAATCGTGGCCATTGCCGACAATTACGACGCCCTGGTCAGCCGCCGTTCCTACAAAGAGCCGTTTTCACATGAACGAGCGGTGGCCATCATCCGCGAGGGCTCCGGCACGATGTTCGACCCACGTTTGGTCCGTACGTTTTTGGAAATCGAGCCGCAGTTCCGCGACATCGCTCGGCAGTTTGCCGTCGATCTCGTAACAGAGGTCGTAAACACGACGCCCGGCGGCCCTCGCTCAAAGAGGGAGCCCGACGAACCGGAGATGGTTCTGGCGTCGGCCCATTCCCATGACAAGGATACCTGACATGCGAATTAAGCCCCGGTTGACGTCGAACCATGTACTGGAACTGATGCTGATCGTCGTGGTCATCGGCCTGGCCACGATGTTCGGCAAATTGCCGTCGTACAAATTGGTGATCTTGAACCTGTTCTTCCTGCCGGTCGTGCTCTGCGGCTTTTTTCTCGGCACCTATCGGGCCGGAATATTGGCGGTGCTCTGCGTGATCACGGTCTCGGCCGTCGCCATGACCAACCTGACGGGCTTCGTCGAGCTGCCATCGCCCTTGATCGTGGGGCTGGTGGTGACGGTTTGGGGATCGGTTTTGGGCCTGGTGTCGATGCTGGTTGGCACACTCAGCGACGAACGATTGTCGAAAATGGCCGAGTTGCACGAGGCCTATGTGGGCGTGGTCGAGGTGTTGTCGCGATACTTGCAAAGCGCCAATCCTCGCTTGAAGGCTCGTTCGAGCCGGGTCGGCGAGTTGAGCCAACGGGTTGCGACGGCGATGCGGCTACCCAGCAGACAGGCCGACGACGTGCGGATCGCGGCGCTCTTGTTCGATATCGGCAATGTTGAGGTCACGACGCGCGTCTTCCGCAAGGCCGTCGGACTATTGGAGGATGACGTTCACAGGTCTCAACAGCAGCACACCTTCCGTGGCATCGACCTGATCCAGTCGTTGGGGTCGGTGCTTAGCGGGGCGACGCCGCTGTTGGTGCATCAGGACGACGTGAGTCAGGCCGGGCAGGCCACGGCCGAAGCTCCCCTGGGAACGCGGATTATCTGGGCGGTGCGGGCATTCGACGACATGACCGAAGGGCAGGCGGCGGGTACTCGCTATTCGGCCGAGGAGGCGTTGAGCGTACTGCGGCGCGACCGTACGAACGTTTACGACGCGGCGGTCCTCGGCACCTTGGAACGCGTTGTCTTGCAGGGAGCGACGGAAGCCAAGACTGACGACGAACGCTCGCGGCTTTGCGAATTGGCCGAATCAGTGTGAAGAACGCCTGGCTCGGCTGGACCGTGGCGACGGTGAAAGGTACCACAAAGAGGATCTTCGGCCGCGGTTTGCTGGCCGATCCCGGTGGCCCCCGCCTTGCCGAAGAGGCACTGCAGCAGATGGGGAAAGCGTCCGACGAAGAAGCGCAGCAGAAAACCAAGGGCTTCGAGGAGCCGAACGAAAACTAGGCCGGGAACCGGTCGCAGAAGGTGAAGGTCTTCCTGAAATTAACGTCGCTTGACGGAACCCGAAGGTGGACCATCTTCGCCGGCCAGCAGTCCGGAGATGTCGATGTTGGCAATCAGGAGAAGTGCTTCGCCGTCGGAACCGACCTCACAGCCGTCAGGCTCGACCGCGCTGCCGTCGGATTCGACTGCGCAGATCCAAGCTCGGGAGTTGTCAGGCGCCGGCCGAACGAGACGAACCGGCATGGCGCGACCGTCGAAAATTGCAACTCGCAGTTGGCCGGGGGCAAAGGGAGGGTCGGTCATTGATGAATCGCCCAATACCGTCTGTCTGATTCAGGCATGCGGACAACGAGAATGACGATGAGGCCTTCTTGGTTGGCTAACAAAGCATACGCCATAGAATTCGATCCAGCGGGAAGTCAACGCACAATCGGCGTAAAACAACGATCCGCACAGCCCGGTCTGATCAATCTGATCAAACAGTCTGGTCGTTTCCGCTCCATCCGTTGGCCGCCAAGAGCCCACCCAGCTCACGCGGCCGGCTGGACTGCCGCCCAAAGATGCTTTGTTCCGTGGTTTCGCGAACTCTTGTCGATGCGCGAGCACATCGGGCGGAGCTTCGACTCCAACCCTGTGGCGCCCGCCGCGAACTTCCCAGGGCATTATTGACTTGACGGCACGCTTTGTGCACTGCCTGACCCGCGGGCAAACTGACGCAGCGTCAATCGACGGTGGACCATCCATGTTCAACGCGGAACAAAGGCACAATCTCGGAACTTCGTTAAACGGCAAGACTGGGGAACGACGATGGGCGATTGTCCACGGCAAGCCCGAGAATGTTCGCGTGCTCGACGTGACCTGCGATCATCCACTGCTCCACGTGGTCCAACGGCTTTGCAGAGTCGAGTCAACAGGCCGTCTTGTCCTCGTTTCTGACACGGAGTTCGGCGCGATCCTCGCGGATGCGGAAGGAAACGATCCGCAACAGATGCTGAGGCCGGCATTGCCTTTCAAGCGAATTCGAGGGTAATGCCCCAACAGTGTGTTGTAGTTGGCCGGCAGCTCGATGGACGAACGGCCGTGGGTGCTCTGAGGAACGGCACTTCATGGTGGTCTCCGCTTGATTGCGACGATCAGCACATAGATCGCGATACCAACCGCTCCGCCAACGAAGAGGCCAATCGACATTGCTTTGAGCGGCACCGGCGGCCCTGGCCCATAGAGCCAGCCTCCAAGCACGACTCCGTGAATCCCACCGAACGTGACCCAGGTCATTAGCCCGGCATTAAGTTTTCGCCGCTTCATGGGTATAAATTCCCCACCTCGGTAGCGAGGATGAACAGGCTTTGCAGGCGAAACTGTGGGCGAGGTATCAGAGTTCTTTGAAGATGATGGGTTCCTGCGCTCTGCGATCAGCCAGCCACTGCTCGGCCCTCATCCCGCCGAAGAAGCAAGCCACGGCCAGCGTGATCCAGAAGATCGTGCTCAATCGGAACTGAAAGCGGGGGCTTTCCATTGGCGAATTGTACCCTCCGGCGGCTCCACCGAAACCAGAAGGCGGCCGCCCTTGCGCGTCGCCCACCGGCGCGGCATGCTGAAGGCATGGCCAAGCCGTTTGCCAAGCAACGTTCATTGACGGGAGCCGATTTTGTCTAGCAAGTCGCTCCTACCGTCTCCCTTCCAGCACGCCCCACACCACCGGCACCATTTCCAGCAAGTCGCGTCCCGGCGGCAGACCTGGTCGCTTGTGGTGTTCCGACTCGTTCCAACGAGCGCGGATTCGGGCACATTCAGCCTGGATCTCGTCGCGAGTCGGCGAGTAGGGGGTATTGGGTGGAGAACGACGGCAAACCGACGATTCGCGGGAACTCATGGCAAAGGCCTCGTAAAAGAATTCGACTTCCGTTTCAAAGAGCCGCCAACAGATTCAACAACGACACGACCCGGCGATCCCTCTCGGAACCACCGGGCCGGTTTTTGACCGACTCGTTGCGCTGCGCGCACTCAACCCCGCTCACATGCTGACTTCGCTGTACTTCTATTCTTTACTCTTTCTATACGTGGCTGCGTCGTGCCTGGGTCGCGTTTTTTTTTGTCGCACTGCGACCAGTAAATCCCTTTCCAGCCTTCCTGGCGTCTCTGGCACGTTCTTTGCACTAATTCATCGAAACGCTATGAGCATCCTGTGAAGTGAGCGGAACGGCTCACAATGTGGCATTCTGGTTCAGCGGAATGTCACGACTTTGCGGCCGCCCAGAACAAACAGAAGGATCTCGCCATGACCAGCACCTCGATAAGCACACAACGACCGCATCGATTGATCCCAACTCAAGTCCACGGGCCATCCCTCCGAACTGCGATTGCGGTGGTTGGAATGGTGTTTCTCACTTCATCACCTGTATTCTCTCAGCAGGCGACCGATAGCCCGCCGGCAGCGGCTCTGCAGCAAGACCAACCGCTAAGCGAAACCTCGCCCCAGCCGCGCCGCGAATCGTTGCTCCACTTGCCTGAACTATCCGATCGAATCATCCAATTGGCCGTGGAAGATGAATTGCTGCGGTCGGCCGCCGTAGACGGTCATTTGATCGACGTTGACGTTGACGATGGCGTCGTTACGTTGTCGGGTCGGTTGAACAACATCCTGGCCGAACAAATTGCCGTGAGTCTGGCGGAACGGATCCGCGGTGTCGAATCCGTGATCGATGAAATCGAGATTGTTGTTGACCGCCGTGATAACGCGGAACTCAAGACGGATGTGTTGGCGGCGCTCCAATCCGATCCAGGCACCCATGAGTTGAAGGTCGATGTCGCTGCGGCCGATGGCACGGTCACGCTGTCCGGGAGCGTACCGTCCTACGGCCTGAAAATGCTGGCAGGTGAAGTGGCAATGGGAACCAAGGGCGTCGCCGTACTCAAGGATGATCTGCTTGTCGATTCGAAGACGAGACCGACCGACGATGAGTTGCGAAATGAGATTCGTGAACTGTACCGCTTCGCCGCGTTGCTCGATGACGTGCATCTGGAGTTAGACGTCAAGGACACCGCCGTGGTGCTCAACGGCACCGTGGCCAGTAGCTTTCAGAAGTCGTACGCAGAGGATCTGGCGTGGCGCGCGGGCGCGAAAGATGTGGATGTTCGTGGCGTCGACGTGAACTGGCGGCACACCAACCCGTTGCTGCGTAGCGAGCGCTACGAGAATGCGACGGACGACGAGATCCACGCCGCCGTGCAACGCGCGTTCAAACACGATCCACGGGTGCTGAGCTTTGATCTGGAAATTCAGGTCGATCAAGGCGTCGTCACGCTGGCCGGTGATGTCAGCCACTTGACGGCGAAAGGGGCCGCCGAGCGCGATGCACGTCAAACCATCGGCGTGCGGCGTGTCAAGAACAATCTGCGAACGCGCTGGCCGGATCAAGCGCCGACCGATGAACAGATCGCCGACTTCACCCGGCAGGCACTTGCGCGCGATCCGTACGTCGAGAAACACAACATCGTCGTGGAGTGCGAAAACGCTCACGCCAGCCTATACGGATTCGTCGATACCGAGTTCGAAAAGGAGCACGCGGTTTGGACGGCCAGTTGTCAAAAGGGGGTCGTTCACGTCAACGACTATCTCACCGTGCGCAAGAACTGGGTGCCGAAGAGCGACGCGACCATTCAGGCAGACCTCGACGACAAGCTCGCGTATGCCTTCGTCGACCCGAACAACCAAGTGACAGCAAGAGTCGTGGACGGTGTGGCGATCCTGCAAGGGACGGTCGACACCTGGCTGATGTGGCAGACGGCGATGGATCAGGCGATCGCAGCAGGCGCGCGTCGGCCACACAACCTGATCGAAGTCCGCTATGGACTGCCTTCCGGCCCCCACTACTTCGGCCCGCACAATTACGTTCCACGGTGAATTGGTCCGCGGCCGCGCGATAGCCGAGACCGCGCTGAGACCGCTCTAATACGCGGCTGCGTCGCGCCTGGGTCGCGTTTATTGTTGAACTGCGACAAGTAAATTCCTTTCCAGCCTTTCCGGCGTCCGTCGCCGCGACCTCGTCGCCGGGTGAGTTGGGAGCCGAAGTGAAGCGACCTTAGAGTTGTTCGTGGTGGCCGAACAGGAGCTCGGCGAAGTCCTTCACGATTTGGCACGCCGTGTGCTGTACCTCCTTACATGATGTCACAGCTTTCCCTTCTCGATTTTTTGGATGTCGTCGAGCGTAGCGGTCTGGTGGACAAGGCCCAATTGTCCCAGACACTCTCCGCGGTGGAGACGGACCACGCCGCGGCACCTAGCGACGCTGCGGCCAGCGACACGCGCTTGGTTTGTTCGCGCCTCGCCGAGGCGGGGCTTTTGACCAACTGGCAAGGCCGGCAATTACTTGAAGGGCGCCACCGCGGATTTTTCGTCGGTAAGTACAAGTTGCTCGATCATTTGGGTTCGGGCGGCATGGGAAACGTTTTCCTGGCTGAGCACGTGGTCATGCGGCGGCGAGTGGCGATCAAAGTGTTGGCAACGACCCGAGTCCACGACACCTCGTACCTGGGCCGTTTTCACCGCGAAGCGCGGGCCGCCGCTGCTCTCGATCACCCCAATATCGTGCGGGCATTCGACGTCGGCAACGACGGCGATATCCACTATCTGGTCATGGAGTATGTGGCCGGACGCGACCTGCACTCGATCGTCGCGCGCGACGGACCGCTCGACTTTGTCGCGGCCGCCGATTACATCCGCCAAACGGCCGAGGGCCTGGCCCATGCGCACCGCGCTGGGCTCGTTCACCGCGACATGAAGCCCGCCAACCTGTTGGTCGATGCGGTTGGCAAGGTCAAAATTCTCGATCTTGGGCTGGCCCGCTTCGACAACGACGACGAGGCATCGTTGACGCGGCAGTTCGACGAAAAGGTTCTGGGAACGGTCGATTTTCTGGCGCCAGAGCAGGCTTTCGACAGCCACCTGGTCGACGCGCGGGCCGATTTGTACGGCCTGGGTTGCACACTTTATTTTGCGCTCACCGGCCACCCGCCATTTCCCACGGGAACGCTCGCTCATCGCGTGTTGTCACACCAGACGCGTGAACCTAAGCGGCTGGAGTTCGAACGGCCCGGCACACCCCGACAACTTACGGCGATTTGCCGACGAATGATGGCCAAGTCGCCGAGCGAACGATACCAATCGGCCGACGAGGTAAGCGCGGCCTTGTCAAAGTGGCTCGAAGAGGCGCGCCGGCCGGCGCCGCTTTCGAGCACGATTGCGAACCCCTCATCGCTCGACGAAGAACCATTGGCACTGGCTCCACTGGACGATTTGCCGCAACGCGGCAATGGCTCGTGTGCCACGGCGGTTGCAGCGGTGGCGCTCGCCGGTCGGTCCGTTGCCGTGGCCGTTCCAGACCTGCCGATCGCCAGGACTGCTTCACTCGCGCCGGCCTCCTTGCGGCCGCCGGATGACTGGCTGAACGACTTACCGCCCTTCGACGTACCGACAACGCCGGGTGCCGTGCCGTTCTCGCCCGTCGGCAGACGTGGCCGGCAACCAGGTTCGGCCAAGAGCAACCGCCGGAACTCACCTTGGTTCTTGATCGGGGTCGGAACGATGCTGGGATTGCTGATGGTCGCGGTGTGGCTGGTCGTGTGGGCCTTGTTGACTTAATCGCCGTGCTGGTCCACGAGGTTATACTTCACGCGGCCATCAATGAGACATTTCGATGGCACGGAATATGCTCTTAAAATGTGCTTATTGAGGCAGGTTAAATTCGGCTGGGAGCTATTGGGGCCCGGTTCTCCTGTTTTCCTGGAACTTAAATAAGGAAGTCATGGCATGAGTATGGGACCAGGCGGTTTGTTGGGCGGCGGGGGCCCCCGCGGCCCGTGGATGGGTTGCGGCTGTAGCAGCATCTTCATGATCTTGGCAGGCATTCTGTTGGTCATGGGAGGCTGCCTGAGGATGTTTGGCCAATAATCGTATGCGAGAACGGCCAGTTCACTAAACCTGACCGCGATCGCTTCACAATTCGATTCCACCAGAATGAGGAAAAATCGATGCGCGCAATTTGTGGAGCCATCATTACCGCCGGGGCGCTCGTCGGCCTGGGGTTGACCGCGCTGGGCACGGGCATACGCTTTCAGACTTTCGGCCCGGATTTGACGCATCCGGAAAGCCATCAGCTCTACGGATCGCCATCGTTGATGTTGATCCTGGTCGTTCTGTTGGTATCGCTGTTGATCGGTATGGGGGTGGCCTTTTTGGGGTTGGCCTACCACCACGAGCGGCGACACCACGAGTTGTTGCGTGAAGCGAAACTCCACGGGAACGCGACGCAGGCGGCTGCGTAACGATACTGCACGCGGGGACGCAGGACGCCGCTTAGGCTTTGCGGCCTGACTGCGCAACTCGTTGTTCTGTCAGACTGGAAAGCCTAAGCGTACGATGTACGCTATTGTCTCACGCCGCATGCAAGATAAATCAGGAGATTTCCGATGGCAAACGAAAGTCGGGCCTCGCAAATTAGGGATTACGGCTGCCGGCAAGGGGAGGCTTTGGCTTCCGGAAAACAGCAAGAGGTCTGGCCAGGCACGGAAGACGAGGAGCCGCTCAGCGTGCTCAATCGAATCGTCGAAGAATGCGATCTTTTGGGCTGGACGGCCGTCGCGAAGGACCTCGAACCGCAGATCCAAGAAGCCAGGCAAGCCGGTTTCGTTGTGGATGATGAAGAGAAGCAGATGCTCGTCAAGAGCCTCGTCGATGGCGTTCGACAGGTCCTGCGAGGGCTCTGAATCACCTCGGCAGCCTGCAGAGCTTTCGACGTCGTCTACCATCCGAGAGTTACCGTGCATATACATTCTCTCGATGGAATCGAGCGGCGGGGGCGCCCTTCAAGCACGTGGCTTGTCTTGTGAGAAAACCAGAACGCTGTAGGGTCCGATATTTATCGTTCCCGCAGCGGGGAAGTCATCGCGCGGCGCGGCGCCTGGTTGGGACGCGGCGACCACATCCGAGCAAGCCTGGTTACCAAAGCCACGGCTATAGCCCTTCCAGTCGCTGTTCAGGCGCAATCGCCACGTTCCCGGCGCCGGAAACCCCAGCTTGTAGTTCTCGTGGGCGAGGTGCGAGAGATTCACGACGACCACCACGTCATCGCCAGGGCCGCCTTGGTGCCAACGATGGTAGGCCATCACGTCATCGGCCTGGTTCTGGTGGAAGGTGTTCAGCCCTGATCCCGAAAGGCCTCGCGTCGAACCCGACCGGTTGAGGCGAAGCTGAATCAGGTCGCGATACATCCGCACCAGGCCGCTGAACTCCTCCGACTTGTGCCAGTCGAGCGGGACCGAATCCTGGAACCAGCCGTCTTCGAGGAACTCCTGTCCCTGAAACAGCATCGGGATGCCCGGCGCCGTGAGCACCAGGGCCGCGGCCAAGGTCGTGCGCTTCTGTGCGAACCAACTGTCGGGATCGTGCGGGTCGATTTCTGAAGCGACACGCGCTCTGCCGTTCGCCACTTCGTCGTGCGACTCGCTGTAGATGACGCGCTGGAACGGGTCGCCGTTGAAGCGGCCCTCGAGCGCCATGCGAACGCTGTCGAGCGATCGTTGCTCGTCGTTGGGAGTGATCACGGCGGCCCGCACGGGATGCACGAAGCGAGCGGCCCATTGAGCCGTGAAACCCGCTCCGCCCTGGTCCACCGGTTTGGTGACCCTGTCGTTGTCGTGCA
>Ga0265313_10000678_pt1 | contig 35090 bp, 30 predicted proteins | sample 4123metaG_FD_203122 | JGI IMG/M metagenome (GOLD analysis project Ga0265313, IMG submission 203122) | Rhizosphere microbial communities from Carex aquatilis grown in University of Washington, Seatle, WA, United States - 4-1-23 metaG | ecosystem: Host-associated > Plants > Roots > Rhizosphere >... | reverse complement strand
GCGCTGCGATGACGATCCAACCCGTCCAAAAAGCCGTCGTTTCCCCGGATCATCTGCCGGAATGGGACAATCCGCACGAGGCACTTTTCCACCGGGTCGAGATCGATCTTACGATCTGCGACGGTTGCAAGATCTGCACGGTCATCTGCCCCGCCAACGTCCTTGAGCTATACGGTCCCAAGAGCAATCTGAAAGCACGGGTGAAGGAAGACGCCACAGGCTGCATGAGCTGCAACAATTGCTACGCAATCTGCGCCGGCCAGGCGATCAAGGCGACACAGCCCTACGACTTCGCCGGCTTCTACGAGCAAAAGCGCATCGGCGAATTCTCGTTCCCGCGGAAATTCTAGCCAAGCCGCCAGTCTGGGTACGCATCGACGCCTTTGTAGCTCCTCGCTTGCTTGCGCTGCACATCTGCGCTCAGCACAATGACGCTGCAGGGGGCGGATGCGAATGGCGGACCAGGACTATCGCTACAAGGCGTTCATTTCCTACCGCCATGTCGATCGCGATCGCCGGTGGGCGCGCTGGCTCATCGAAGGCCTGGAAACGTTTCGGACCCCGCATAGCCTGCTGGCGCGGGGCGTTCCCTCGCGCATCGGGCACCTCTTTCGCGACGATGACGAGATTCCGGCTTCAAGCAATCTGTCGGCGCAGATCGAAGAGGCGCTGAAGCAGAGCCAGTTTCTCATCGTCGTGTGTTCGCCCGACACCCCGCAGTCTGTGTGGGTGCGGCACGAGATCGAGTATTTCCGCAGCCTGGGAAAAGGTGACCACATCCTCGCACTCCTGGTGGAGGGCGAACCGACGCAGTCCTTTCCTCCGGAATTGCTGCATGTCCCTTATGAAAAAGTGCAGGCGGACGGAAGCAAGACAATCGAGTTGCGCGACGAGGAACCGATCGCAGCCGATGTGCGAAAACGCTCGGACGAGCCGCTCGCCACAACGCATCGCCGCGCGTTGCTGCGGGTGTCGGCGACATTGCTCGGCTGCAGTTTTGACGATCTGGCACAGCGCGACCATCGCCGGCAGGTCCGGCGTCGCCGGATCATCGGCTCGGCAATCGTCACCGGCGTGCTCATCGCCGCTGCGACCGGCGGCTGGTGGTGGGACTATACGCGTATCAAGACCGCCTACTACGCGGACGTCGGCACGCGCTGGTCCGAGCCTTTCGGAATCGGCGACCTGAGCTTCGATGCTGCAGCACACCGTTATGTTAGCTATCGCATCGAAATGCAGCGCGGCCACGTCATCGAGGTACGGCGAGAGAACGGAGAAGGAAGCCTGCGCGCTCTGAAAGGCGACGAAGTCGACGCCGACCCATGGAATTCGAGCGTCGCCGAGTGGCGCGTGCGTTATCAGGGCGATCGTGTCGGAACGATGGAACTCTACAGCGCAACCGGGCGCTTGGTACGCACCGAGAGTTACCGCTTTTTTCCCGATGGCCAATCGGGGCTCGTCGCGTTTACGCAGGCAAAGGGCATCGCGACCGCTCTGTCTTCCAAAGTCTCGGCCTTTCAAACCCAACTTGGCGCCGGTATCGAAAAGCGACAGCCCGAAGTGACTCAGCACCGTTTGGCATTCTCGCCCGAAGGCTTTGTCGCGCGTCGAACCTTTGAGACCGTGTGGGGCACGCCGACACGCGACGAAAATGGCAGCGCAGGACGCGCATACACCTACACTCCCGCCGGACAGGTCGCCAGCGTACGCAATCTCGACATCCATGGCGGCTTTCTGATTTCGAAATCCGGCGTTGCCGAAGAGCGGCGGAGCTATACGCCGCAAGGCGATCTCACCCAGTACGAGTTGTTCGATCGCAGCGGCGCTTTGCTTTCCAATATCGTCGCGCGTTTCGATGCTGTCGGAAACCGGGTCGAGCGGCTCTGGTTTGGACCTGGCGGGAAGCCGAGACCGAATGAGGACGATGCCGTGCCGCGCGAGGCAGACGATTTCGACAGCCATGGCAACATGGTGCACAGACAGTTTCTGGACGAAACCGGACGCCCGACACTGTCCAAACTTGGTTATGCCCAATTGTCATACGACTTCGACGACAAGGGCCATATCACGCGCACGAACTATCTCGGGATCGATGGAAAGCTTGTGCTGGCGGCATCCGGCGTGGCTGGCGCAAAGGTGCAGTACGATGCATTGGGAAACGTCACCGCCGTGCATCTGTTCGGAACGGACGGAAAGCCGAAACTTGGAAGTGACGGATTTGCCGCGTCATTGATCTCATTCGACGCCAATGGGTGGGTAATCGAGTCGCGATGGCTTGGCGTTGACGGAAGGCTGATCGCCAGGGCGGACGGGATTGCCATCATACACGATACGTACGATGCGCGCGGGAACAATGTGGTGGAGTCCTATCTCGACGCGGCCGCGAAGCCGGTGGCAGGTCCTCAGGGCTTCGCCAGGATCGACCGCAAGTTCGATGAGCGTGGCGACGAAACCGAAGAGACTTACTTCGGCATCGACGGCAAGCCCGTCAGCGACAAGCAGGGGGTGGCGCGGGAAACGATCAGCTACACCGAAGCAGGCTTCTGGTCTCAGGTGAATTTCTTTGGCCTGCAGGGCGAGCCCGTCCTGAATGCCCGCGGCGTTGCGCGCGCCGACTACGAATATGACGAGCGCGGAAATCCAACGATGGAAACATTCTACGGCACTTCCGGCGAACGCGTACTCAGCACCAATGGCTATTCCAGGCTCGAACAACTGTTCGATGCTTCCGACAACGTCGTTGAACAGCGCAACTATGGCGTCGATGACAAGCTGGTCCTGAACAAGAATGGGTATGCATCGGTCCGCAGCAGGTTCGATGCCCGCGGAAACGACGTCGAGGATCAGTTTTTTGGAACGGACGGCAAGCCAATCCTCACCACCAAAGGTTATGCACGCTCGGTCAGTGTGTATGACGCGCGGAACGAAGTGATCGAGCAGCGCAATTACGACACCGCCGGACGCCCGACAGGTGGGATCAGCGGGATCGCCAGCTACCGGATCCGCTTCAATGACCGCGGCCAGCAAACCGAATTCGCAACGTTCGGCGCGGACGGAAAGCTGTTCATGACCGCGCTCGGCTACGCGATGGTGCGTGATGCGTTCGACGCGCACGGCGCAAAAACCGACGAATTCTATTTTGGAGCCGATGGCGCCCCGATCCTGTGGCGCGGAAAATATGCGCATGTACACCTGCGCTACAAAAGCGACGGCAGCGTGTCGGAGGTCACGATATTTGACGCGCAGGACAAGCCACTGAAACTCCAGTCCGTGCAATAGCGAATGCGAGGATTGGCGTCACCTCAAATGTCGCTCTCGGATCGGGCGCGACCGAAAACCACTCGTCCCGCCAGATGCCCGGCAGTCATTCGATCATTCTGCCCATCGACACGCTTGTCGGGCTCACAAGTCCGTCAGGCACTTTGAGCCCGAAGCCAGGCCACGTGACGATCGTGCGCGATCATGCGGGCAGCGTCCTTGCCCAGTCCGACAGGATTTTTGCAAAGCGCGGCGCATCCATCGCGTGCATGGAGTGCGCAGCATCGGGCGCATCGACATAGGTGAACGGCTGACCGGCCGTCGTGACGATATCGCGTGCCACGGAAGCTTGCAGATCCGTAAGTGCACCCATGAGAGTTCCCGATTCCGGGTGGATCGTGCGGAAATGATGCGTCATCAGCATCGGTACCTTTACTTGTGCGAGCATCCGCTCATGCGGGCAGTTCTTTGCTACTGTGCCCTCGATAAAGGCGCGCGCCCACTCTGGATCATACTCTTTCAGGCGTTGCGCCGGTTCGTCCGGCATTGGCAGCATGCGACCGATCGGGGAGGGATCATTGGCGCGAGCCGCCAAAAGTCCCTTCCAGTCTGCGATGCTCCACTGGTCGCCGAGATATTTGCTCATCAGCGCGAACATCGGCCCGACCACGGACTGGCGGATGGCGGGCCCGCAGAGCGGAGTCACTTCAGATGCGAAGAGCGGCGGGTCTTCGACATGGACGCCGCGAATTTGTCCAGGCATCGCAAACGCAGACAGCCAGGCGGCTAGGACGCCGCCAGACGAGTTACCGCTGACAATGGCCGGGCGCCTTATCGCCAGGGCGATGAAACGCACAAGATCGTTGCCCATATTGTCGAGGGTATAACGCCCTGGCGTCCATGTGCTTCGACCCTGGCCTCTCAGATCGACCGCGAAGACCTGGAATTCCTTGTCCAGGATTGCCATCGCAGCCTCAAATCCCCACCAGGATTCCGTCTGGCCCGGGATGAGCAACAGTGCGGGCTTGTCCGGTGAACCGGAGACTGCGTAGTTCATCGTGACCTCGCCCAAGTCTATCGTCTGCTCGGGATAGGCGTGCGGCACGAAGACATTTCGGTCGGCGGGCGACGAGGACTGATTGGAGTTTTCCATGCGATTTCTCCTGAATTGGTTTTTCCGGCTGTGCGGTTCCGTCTGCGTGTTCAGGTCTATCCGTGCTCGACGCCACAACAGCGATCGGCGAATGTCCCGAACAGGCGTCTGGCGTTTCCGAGACGAATTGAATTGCGTTCGTCCGCCGTGAGCGGCAGCGCCTCGAACGCGGCGTCCGCCATGCGCAGCCGCTCCTCGGGCGCGAATGGAAAGTCGGTTCCGTAAAGTACCTGCGACACTGGCGCCAGACTGCGCAAAGCGGCGATCTGCTGCGGCGCAACGGAAAGCGCCGTGTCGTAGTAGAGGCGCGCAAACGCTTGCATCGCTTGCGCGGGCATCACCGCGCGCTCGCCCAATGCGGGCAGGGAGCCGACAGCCGCCATGCGCGGTGCGAGGAACGGCAGCGTTCCGCCGCCGTGTGGAAGGATGAACTTGATCCGCGGAAATCGCGCCAGCGATCCGGAATAGAGAAGGCTTGCCGCCGTTCGCGTGGTGTCGAAGGGAAACTCGATCATCGGAGCTGGAAGTTCGAGCCCGAAGGACTCAAAGCAGCAGGGCGACGTCGGATGCACGAACACCGTGACCGCGCGTTCATTGAGCACTTCGAGCAGCGGCGCAAGGCGCGCGTCGCCGAGATAGCGGCCTTCCGCATGTGTCGGCAGCGCCACGCCGTCAAGTTCGAGCTGATCAAGCGCGCGCTCCAGTTCGCGAATGCTGTTGGCCATGTCCGGGAGCGGAAGTATCGCGTAGGCGCCAAATCGTTCGGGATAGCGCCGCTTCATTTCGGCTGCATAATCGTTGATCGCACGGCAGAGCGTTACGGCGTTTTCCGCGTCGACAAAATTCACATGCGGAGACGATACAGACAGGACAGCCCCCGTGATCCCGACTTCGTCCATGATGGCCAGCGCCCGTTCGGGCGTCCACGCCGGGACCGGGATTCCGCCGTCGAGGGTCTTGAGGCCCGCGCTGCGCAATGCCTCAAGATAGATGGGCGGGAGAAAGTGCGCGTGGACGTCGACCGTGCGGGGCTTGGACATCGCGTTCCCTCGATTGGCTTCTGGGAAATGACTTTCGTCGCGTTCAGACGATCAGCGAAGCCGCCGCCAACGTGGCCAGGCGCCGGGCTTCCCTCACCTCGAGTGCAAAGCCTGTCAGGAGAACCGTGAGTACGTCAATTGAAAGGGCTCTGGCATCGTCGTGCTTCGCCCTCTTGGCGACAACCGAGGCAAGCAGGCCCTGTGCAACGCCGATCACGCATATGACGCCCGCCTCCACACTGGCCAGAGCGAACCTCTTGTTGCCAACACCCAGCGCGACATCGGAACGGACGCCGGCATTGAGGGGATGATCGGCGCCGACGCTCGACATGTGAACCCGCGCAAATATTTTTGCACCCGCTCTGTCGGTGAGAGCGAACTGGACGAAACAGCAAATGCCCTGTGCAACGCGCAGCGCCGGATCGCCAACGTCCCGATTGGCGACGGCAATCTTGGCCTCGACGCCGTTTCGAATCTCCGCCGCCACCGCCAATGCGAAGTCGTCCTTGTCCGCAAAGTGGTTGAAGAAGCTGCCCTTCGCGACGCCCGCCTGGCGGACAATGTCGTCTACCGAAATGCCGTCGATGTGGTGGTCTGCAAGCAGTTTCAGCCCGGCGGCCAGCAGAGCGGCGCGGGTTTTCAGGCGGCGTGGTTCCTGGCGGCTGGCGGGCTTTTCGCTCACGAATGCGTTCATATTTTGCGGACTCACTTGACGTTTGCACGAGTTTGGTCCAAATATGACCAAATAGTCAACTTATGAGGACGCCATGATCCGGGTCGAGGACATCTCCCACGTGCGTTTTTCGGCGCCCGATCTCGCCGAGATGGAGCGATTTCTGACCTCCTTCGGCCTTTCATCGCAGCGCTGGAGCGACGGGGCGCTTTACGCGCGCGGAACCGGCGTTTCGCCATTCCTCCACGCAACGACACTCGGCGAACCGCGTTTCGTGGCGATCGGCTTTCGTGCGGCCAACGTTTCCGATCTCGAAAAGCTCGCGGCAAATGAAGGCGTGAAGGTGCAAGACCTTGACGCGCCCGGCGGAGGGAAGCTCGTGGTGCTCAGCGACCCTGACGGCCATCGCGTCGAAATCGTCGCTGGGCAGCAGCCTGCGGCGCCTCTCCCGCTTCCGGTGGAACCGGTGCGCAACACGGCTGTGAAGCACAATCGCGAACGCTCGGCCGTTCGCCTGAAACCTGGTCCCTCGACTGTGCTTCGGCTGGGACACGCGGTACTTGAGGTCAGCGACTTCCGCAAGTCCGAAGCATGGTACAAATACCGCTTCGGATTCATCACAAGCGACGAGATCCAGATGGCGCCGGGCGCCGCGATTGGCGCGTTTCTGCGCTGCGACCGGGGAGACATTCCGACCGATCATCACACGCTGTTTCTGCTGCAATCTCCCAAGGGGCCCGGCTTCAACCACGCCGCGTTCGAAGTGGCGCACATGGATGACCTGATGTGCGGCCACGAATATCTCAAGAGCGACGGCCGCAAGGCGGCCTGGGGTGTCGGCCGCCACATCCTCGGCAGCCAGATCTTCGACTATTGGAAAGATCCCTGGGGCCATGAGCTGGAACATTGGACCGACGGCGATCTCTTCACCACAAAAGACGGCTCGAACGTCGCCACGATGCAGGACCTCCTCGGCGTTCAATGGGGCCCGCTGCACCCGATGATGGCAAGAGCCCAGGAGCCACGCACGTGAAGCTCTGCACCTATGCGAGCAGCCAGGGACCGCGTCTCGGCGTCGTTTGCCGCGATCGCGTCTTCGATGGGCAAACCAGCCGAGCAGTGAGCGACATCATCGCGGATTGGCCGAACGCGCGCCCGGCGCTCGAGGCGGCGGTCAAACACGGCGAAGGCATCCCGCTTGCGTCTGCCAAACTCCTTGCACCCATAGCGAGGCCGGGAAAAATTTTTGCCATCGGACTCAACTACGCGGACCACATCGCGGAAAGCCGCATGGAGGCACCGAAGGAGCAAGTCTGGTTTACCAAGGCCGTGACCTCTATCAACGGCCCCTTCGATCCGGTTCAGATCCCGAAAGTCTCGCCCTTCGTCGACTATGAAGTTGAGCTTGTTGCGGTGATCGGCAAAGGCGGCCGACATATTGCAAAGGACAAGGCGCATGAACATGTCTTTGGCTATTGCGTCGGAAACGACGTGACCGAGAGGGCCTGGCAACACCGCACCCCGCAATGGTCGCTGGGAAAATCCTTCGATACACATGCGCCGATTGGGCCCTGGATCACGACGTCCGATGAGATCGGCGATCCGCACGCGCTGGACATTCGCTGTTTTGTGAATGGCGAGCTGCGGCAGAACTCCAACACCAGCCATCTTGTGTTCGACGTGTACGACCAGATCGCTCAACTCTCCCAGGCCATGACGCTGGAACCAGGCGATCTCATTTTCACCGGAACGCCCGGCGGCATCGGCGCAGCGATGGAGCCGCGGCGCTTTCTCAAGGCCGGCGACGTCGTTCGCTGCGAGATCGCAGGACTCGGTCATCTCGAAAATTCCTTCCAGGCGGAGAGCTGAGCCGTGAGCATTCAGGCAGACGTCATCATCGTTGGCGCCGGTCCCGTCGGCGCGACCCTGTCGCTGCTGCTCGCGCGTGAAGGCGCGTCGGTTTTCCTGACCGACAAGGCGGCCGAGATCTATCCGCTTCCGCGCGCCGCCCATATCGACCACGAGATCGTTCGCGTCTTCCAGGCCGTCGGTGCGGCAGATGCGGTTATGGCGGCGTCCAAGGCGACGACCTATTACGATTTCCTGACGGCCTCTGGCGAGGTCCTGATGCGCTTCGGAAGCGCGGACCAGAAATCTCCTTCGGGTTGGCCGGCTTCGAACATGATCCATCAACCGTCTGTCGAGGCGGTGCTGCGCGACGTGATTGCCAAGACGCCGCTGGTAGAGCTGAAGACCGAGTGGAGTCTCACGGCGTACCAGGTCGACGGGGCGGGAGTCATCGCCCATTTCGACACGCCGTCTGGAGAACAGACCGTCCGAGGGCGTTACCTTGTCGGTTGTGACGGCGCCCGCAGCACGGTGCGTGATCTTGCCGGAATGGAACTCGAAGACCTCGATTTCGATGAGCCGTGGCTGGTGATCGACACGGTGGTTCACGATGCGTCGCGTCTGCCGGACCGCAATCTGCAGATTTGCGACCCACAGCGCCCCACCACATGTGTCCAGATGGGATCGGGGCGGCATCGCTGGGAGTTCATGATGAAACCCGGCGAAAAGCCGGAGGACGTGCTTGATGATGCCTTTATTGCCGATCTGTTGAAGCCGTGGAAAGTTGATGGCGCTGTCACGCTGGAGCGCAAGGCTGTCTATCGCTTTCACGCCCTGATCGCGCGTCAGTGGCGCAAGGGCCCCGTGTTCGTGGCCGGCGATGCGGCGCATCAGACGCCGCCTTTCGCCGGGCAGGGTCTGTGCGCCGGTGTGCGCGACGCCGCCAATCTCGCTTGGAAACTCGGCGCGGTGTTGCGCGGCGAAGCTGATGAGAGGCTTCTCGACACATATCAGACCGAACGTTCGCCGCACGTCCGCGCGGCGATCGATCTTGCGCTCATGATGGGACGCACCGTTTGCATCACCGATCCGAAAGCGGCTGCCGAACGAGACAAGGCGATGCTGGCGCGCCGGGCGTCGGGCGGCGACGGCGCAGGTGGCGGCCTGGGCCTTCCGTCGTTCGACAGCGGCTGCCTGCTGGTCGGGACATCAGGCGCTGGTTCCTACTTTCCGCAGCCAGCGACGAAAACCGCCGCGCGCCTTGACGACGCCGCTGGCCGCGGTCCGTGGCTCATCCAGCGCGAGCCGTCCGCCGCAGTGGCATCGTTGGAAACCTTCGCGCTCAGCGACGCGCGCATCGCGCCTTTTGCCGAAGATATCGCCCGCTGGCTCGACAAGCATGGCGGCCAGGCGGTTTTGGTCAGACCTGATCGCTATGTGTTCGGTACCGGTTCTGCGAACGAACTGGCGAACGCCTGGACCAAGGCCATGTCGGGGCAACCCGCCTAGGCGCTGTTCAAGGGGCGTTGCCCGCTTGAACACCTTGGAGGGTGGCACTGCGTCCGCTTGTTTTGTGTCCCGCCAATATTGTCTACTAAGCCGGTAGGCAAACCACGCATAGTCCCGACACGAGCAATCCACCATGCTGTCGCAAAAAGCACGCTACGCCTTGCACGCTCTCATCGTCCTGTCCGAACATGGCGGTGATCAGCCGCTGCAGATCGCCGACATCGCCAAAGAGGCGCGCGTACCGCGCAAATTCCTGGAACAGATCCTGCTGGAACTCAAAAAGCGCGGCATCGTCCGCAGCCAGCGCGGACGCGCTGGCGGCTATCTCATTGGACGAAGCCCCAAGGACATCAGTTTTGCCGATGTCATACGGGTGATCGATGGCCCTCTCGCGCTGGCGCCCTGTGTCAGCGTCACCGCCTATCATAAGTGCGACGACTGCGTAGACGAGGCGACGTGCGCCATCCGCAAGGTCCTGCTCGCCGCCCGAGACGCAACGGCCGAAGTTCTTGAAACGCGCAATCTGGCGCAAGCCGCCGCCACGGCGCGAAAGGCCGGCTGGGCCTGACCACCGAGCGCGGCTAGGCCCCTTTCAGCCGCTTTGTCGCGACGGCCGCGCCTTCCGCACAGGCCTTCAGCTTGGACCACACGATGCTCGGCGCGATGAACTCGTAGCCCGCGAACGTGCCGAAGCCGCAATCGGTTCCTGCGATCACACGCGTGCGATCGCCGACTGCATCGACAGCGGCGCAAATACGATTCGCCACGACTTCGGGATGCTCGACATAGTTGGTCGTCGAATCCAGCACGCCAGGGATCAGCACCCTGTCTGCCGGAAAGGGACGCGATTTGAACGCCGCCAGCTCATGCTGATGGCGTGGATTGGCGAACTCAACGCTCAGCGCGCCGACATTGGCGCCATAGAGCACCGGCAGGATCTCGGTCAGCGGCACATCGTGGACATGCGGCCCCTCCCAATTTCCCCAGCAGCAATGCAGCCGAACCTGATCGCGCGGGATGCCGGCAATCGCCTCGTTCAGCGCCGCCACGTGCATCCGCGCAATGTCCAGGAACTCCGCGAGGCTCTTGTCCTGGAACTGCATGGTCCGCTCCATGGCAAGGTCCGGCGAGTCGATCTGCAGAACCAGGCCGCGCGCGGCGATCAGCGCATATTCCTTCTTCATCTCGCGGGCGAGCGCAAAGACGTAATTCTCGTGGCTGTCGTAATAGGCGTTCAACATCGTCGTCGAAATGATTCCGGGCGAGGGCGCGGTCATGAAGCGGTCCGTATACTGAACACCTTCGGTGGCGGCGTCGAACAGGTCGAGCTCCTCCGTCGCCGCCGAAAAATCCTCATAGCGAACCTCCGCGATCGCCTGTGGCGCGTTGGAGATTTTTCCGGATGACGGAAATCGCCGCGCCATGATCGCGAACATGTCGGGATGGGCCGTCATGTCCGTCGGCGGCTTGCGGGTCGAAAAGCCGCCGAATCCCTTCATGCGCAGCGGCACATAGGTCTGGAAGCCGACGCGCGGCTGCTCGCCGTCATTGATGATGTCGACTCCGGACTCGATCTGCTTTTCCACGACGTACCTGACGGCATCTGCCATCTCGCGGTGCAGAACATTCGCATCGACCGGCTCGCCCGCTTCCTGCCTGACCAAAAGTTCCGTCAGGGACGGCGGCCGCGGCAGGCTTCCGACATGCGTGGTGAGGATGCGTTCGACGCTGCGTTTCATGTCGTCTCCTCGCATGACGGCGTTCGATCGTACGAAAACCCGCGCAAATGCTCGAATTGCCTGCCATGCCGGTCTTGCATACCGGTCCGCTGTGTCGCGCTGCGCGCAACCTTGCCTTAACCTGCGACAGGACACTATGGCCCCGATGTCTCAGTCCCTCCCACTCGTATTCGACACGGCGCCCGGAGTGGCGCGGCGTTCCGAAGGAAGCTTCGAATTCGAAGCGCTTTGGCGCGCGCTCCCCCGCGCCGGTTTGGTACCGCCGCGCAGCGCCTTCAATCCGGCACGCGCGACCAAGCTTTTGCCCAAGCTGATCCTGGTCGAAGCGCCGAACCCGGCACATCCCGGACTCTATTTCCGGCTTGTGGGACAGGCGCTGAACGAGAATGTGCGGCGGAACATGGCGGGCACCAACTGGCTTGATTTTCTGCCGCAGGCGCATCACGCCGAGGCGCTCGAGTCGGCGCGCCTGATCTGCGAGCACCCCTGCGGCGTGTGGCAACTGACACCGGTGCACTATGAACGCGGCTTCTCGCAACTCATCGAAGCGACCATCTTTCCGCTCGGCGCAGGCGCCGACGGGGTACCTCTGATGCTTTGCAGCCTTGAATTCCTGGCGACCGACAATCACAAGCCGGGCGACCTTGGCAAAGGCCTGACCGCGGAAACGTCCAAAGTCTACGAATTCATCGACATCGGCGCGGGCGTGCCGACACTCACCATCTAGATTCCGCGCGCAGCCGGAAAAACCTCTATCCCCTCGGATCGGCAGGCTCGGACGCGAAGAACACCTCGGCCGCGCGATCGGCGAGATCCTGCGCGGTCCACCCCACCTTCGGCGCAAATCCCTTGGCCTGCATCATCTTGATCTCGCGGATGCCGCGCGAGGACGCGCCGAGCATCTTGCCGGTCTGATCGCCCGAAAGGCTGCTGACCATATAGAGAACCGCCGGCGCAATATTTTCCGGAAGGGATGCGGGATCGGGCTCGCGGTCGCGACGGCCCGGCAGATCGGACGTCATGCGCGTATAGGCGCCGGGTGCGAGACCCCAGATGCGGATGCCGTATTTGCGTCCCTCGATGGAAAGCACGCGCATCATGCCCCACAGGCCCGCTTTCGCCGCGCCATAATTGGTCTGGCCGAAATTGCCGAACAGGCCGGAGCCGGACGAGGTCAGCACGATGACGCCGCCCTTGCCGTTCTGCTTCATCCAGTTCCACACCGGGAGCGTGACGCAATAGGCGCCTTTCAGGTGAACGCGGATCACCGCGTCCCAGTCGCTCTCGCTGGTGTTGGAGAATGTCTTGTCGCGCAGGATGCCGGCATTGTTGACGAGGATGTCGACCTGGCCGAACGCATCGAGCGCTGATTTCAGTATCGATGCGCCGCCTTCGACCGTCGAAACGTCGGCGGCGTTGGCGACGGCACGGCCGCCATCCTTGCGAATTTCCTCCACCACCGCTTCGGCCATGGGCGAGGTACCGGCCCCGGTGCCGTCGCGCGCGCCGCCGAAATCATTCACGACGACCGCCGCGCCCTCGCTGGCAAACAGTTTGGCATAGGCCCGGCCGAGGCCGCCGCCCGCTCCCGTGACGATTGCGACTTTTCCGTCCAGCAGGCCCATCGGTGCTCTCCCCAGCTTGATTTTCCAAATATCGGACTGCGATGTTGGCGGCTTGTCAATTGCCGTGCGCAAGCCTGTTTTGCTCCACGTCGCAGAACGTTTAGACTTGTCTCAGCAACATGAAGTCCAACAAATCCGGGAGCTCAAGGGATGTCCGAATCTGCTGCCTACACGCCGCCTAAAGTCTGGACCTGGAACAAGGAAAGCGGCGGAAGATTTGCCAGCATCAATCGCCCCATCGCCGGGCCGACGTCGGAAAAGGAACTGCCCGTCGGCCGTCATCCATTCCAGCTTTATTCGCTCGCCACCCCGAACGGCATCAAGGTCACCGTGATGTTCGAGGAGCTGCTGGCGGCCGGTCATCGCGGCGCGGAATACGATGCGTGGCTGATCCGTATTGATGGCAACCAGTTCGGCAGCGGCTTTGTCGCCGTCAACCCGAACTCCAAGATTCCCGCGCTCATGGACCGCAGCGGACCGACGCCGTTCCGCGTCTTCGAATCCGGGGCCATCCTGCTGCACCTGGCCGAAAAGTTCGGCGCATTCATTCCCAAGGATCCCAAGGGACGGGCGGAATGCCTCTCCTGGCTGTTCTGGCAGATGGGCAGCGCGCCCTATCTCGGCGGCGGCTTCGGCCACTTCTACGCCTACGCGCCGATCAAGATCGAATACGCCATCGACCGTTTTGCGATGGAAGTGAAGCGCCAGCTCGACGTGCTCGACCGCCGTCTTGCAGAGAGCAAATATCTTGCCGGCGACGAGTACACGATCGCCGATATCGCGGTGTGGCCCTGGTACGGCGCAATGTCAAAGGGGCTTCTGTACGGCGGCGGCGAATTCCTGTCGGTGCACGAATACAAGAATGTCATCCGCTGGACCGATGAGATCGCGGCGCGTGCGGCCGTCAAGCGTGGGCGCATGGTCAACTGCGCATGGGGCGATCCGGCCGGCCAGCTTCTCGAGCGCCACGATGCGGGCGACTTCGACACCAAGACTCAGGACAAGGTCGCCGCACCGGCGTAAGGCGTACTTGCAAAACCGGCGGCGCAGACCCCGGACGGTCCGCGCCGCCTTTTTCTTCGTTCTGATCAGCCCATGCGATGCAGGGCGCAGATCTTGTTGCCGTCCGGATCGCGCAGATAGGCGAGATACATTTTTCCAGTGGCGCCCTCTCGCACGCCCGGCGGGTCTTCACACGTCGTGCCGCCATTGGCGATGCCGGCAGCGTGCCAGGCGTCGGCCTGCGCCGAAGAGGCCGCTGCGAAGCCGATCGTACCGCCATTGGCCACGGTCGCCGGCTTGCCGTCGATCGGCAACGACACGGAAAAGACGCCGGTCGGCATGCGGTAGAAGATACGATGACGATCGACGAACGCAGGCGGAACGCCGAGCGTGCCAAGAACCTTGTCATAGAACGCCTTGGCTCTGTCCAGGTCGTTGGTACCAATCATGATGTGCGAAAACATTCTGCAGTTTCTCCCGCTCGTTCGATTCGTTTGATCAGTGTTCGCGAACCTAGCCGAGCGTTTGCGGCATAGCCAGACGCAAACCCCGGCGCGCAGCGCACAAGGGGCACGCGCGCGGCGCACAGCGGACACGTCGCTTTGAGGCGCAAGGTCAGCGCTCGTCGCGCGAAGCCTTTTCGCGTCGCGCAGCGAATTCAAACACGACCCAGGCGCCGCAGCGGCTGCAATCGACGTCATTGCCGTAGCAGCAGAAGGGTGTCGTGAAATGATCGCCTTCGAGCCACAGCGGAAGAAGCGTATTGCGCGTCGGACAGTTCGCCGTCACTGCTTCGCAGTCGGGCGGCAGCATCAGTTCGAGGCTGCGGGTGCTGTTGCGGATAAAGGCGCCGTGCATTTTCTTGAGGCGCAACACTTCATGCACGGCGATCGCTCGGTCTTCGTTCGTCGACCAGGCATTCTCGCCCACATCACCATGCGTCGGCACATAGAAGCTGAACGTCATCCAGCCGATCGGCGGTTTGCGCAGTGCATCCACGAGTTCAGACAAGCGGTATTGATTGCGCCGCGTCACCGTGCACTGGACCTGCACGCTCGATGAGAATCCCGGGGGCAATTCGGACAGATTGCGCAACACACGCCGAAAGGTTCCGGCGCCGCGAATGCTGTCGTTCAGATCTTCGGGTCCGTCCAGGCTCACGACATAATGAACGCTCGGGCCGAAGTCGATCAGAGGTATCGTGCCGTTGGTCGTGATGGTGTTGCGCGAAAACAGGCGCACGCCCTTTGCAAGCAGCTTGCGCTTGAGCATCGGTTCGCCGCCCATCCAGAGCATCGAGGAGAGGCCATGACGATCCCGAAGGCCGGCGAGCGTTTCGAGCATGTCGGCATCGCTCATTTCCGCGCGGATCGACTTGGGCGCCTCGTTGGGGTTGCCGTCGCGATAGATGAAGCAATGCTCGCAGGCGAGGTTGCAATGATTGGTGATGTTGACGGTGGCCGAGTTGTAGCGCGCATCATCGCGGTAGTGACCGGTAAGTTTCGCGTGGATCATGCTGCTGCCTCTCGCTCACCACAGAGCTTCGGCTGCCGCCGGCGCGAGAGTTTGATCCCGGTCAATGACGCCGGGCGAATGCGCGTGCTCGCCCGCTAGACGGGGCTGCCGTCCGGCCATTGCGGCGCGCGCTTTTCCCGGTGGGAAAGCACCCCTTCCTTCGGCTCCCCGCCGGTAAAGCCGAGAAATTCCAGGGCCAGCGACGCATCGAACGTCGGCCCCATCTGGCGCAGCCAATTGTTGAGCGAATGCTTGGTCCAGCGGATTGCGCTTTGCGCTCCGGTCGCAAGCCGCGTCGCGAGTTCGACGGCCTTGCCGTCCAGCTCGGCATCGTCGACGCAAAGGCTGATCAGCCCCATCTCCGCAGCCTCCTTGCCGAGAAGCTGGTCGCAGAGCAGCAGATAATATTTGGCGCGCGCCATGCCGATGAGAAGCGGCCAGATGATGGCGGCATGATCGCCGGCCGCAACGCCGAGACGTGTATGGCCGTCGATGATCCGGCAATCCTTCGTGGCGATCGAGATATCGGCGAGGATACCGGTAACGAGCCCCGCGCCGACCGCAACGCCGCGCATCGCGCTGATGATCGGTTTGTTGCAGTTGATGATATTGTACACGATGGCACGCGCTTCCTTCCAGCCGCGCGCGCGGGCCTGCGGGTCGTTCATCAGGTCCTCGACCATTGCGAAATCGCCGCCTGCGGAAAAAACACGATCATTGCCCGTGATGATCGCCGCGTTGATATCCGGATCGGCGTCGATGTCGTTCCAGATCTCGGCGAGCTCGCGGTGCATGATGTGGTCGGCGGTGTTCATCTTGCCGTTGTCGAGCCGGATGCGCAGCACCTTGGGGTGCGGGCGGTCGAACTTCAGCTTGGTGTATTTGGCGTAGCGGTCTGTATCGGACATGGCGTCCCTCGTGTGGCGCAAAGACGGTACGGGAAGGGACGTTAAGGTGCGAACGGCGCGCGAGTCGAGGCGCGGTTTGCCGCCGATCGAGAGTCAGGAAAATGGGGCCGCTTTGCGGGCGGCCCCAAAGTCGCAATGCGTTGCTTCGGTTACACGAGCTGCCAGAGCGCCGATGTGGTCGTTCCGGCGATGAACAGCGCGGCATTCTCCGTGATCATCTTCTGGGTCGCCGCATCGTTCGCCACCTTCAGGCGCATCGCGTCCCAGTCGGCGACGCTCTTGTATCGTCCGGTGACGATGTAGTGACCAGCCGGCCCTGCAAGCTGCGTCGCCAGTTCGAGCTCCGCGCCTGTCAGTTTCTTGATGTGCGGCAGCAGTTTCTTGAAGTATTTGACGGCGTCGGCGTTTTTTCCAGGCGCGACGCGGAAAGACAAAGACGTGATGATCATGTTCGTAGCTCCTTTGCGATGGAGTGGATTGCCAATGAACCGGGCGGTTCACGGAAAATAAAAACGGGCCCCCTGCACGCGCTGCGGTCCGGGGGCCCGGTGTCAAAAGGCTGGAAGGATCCCTATCGGATCAGTTCCACTGCCCGGTGCCGTTCACATTGCCGGTCTTGCCGTCCGTGCTGCGCACCTGATGCCAGACGATTGTTCCGGTCTTGCCAGTCGTGCCGCCGGAGATTCCGCGCAGTCCGCCCCAGCAATCCGAAGCGCCCGTCTTGTTGTCGTCAAGGCAACCAAAGACGATCGACGACTGATCGCCATTGCTCTCGGTGAACGTGCAGATGCCGTTGCTGGTAAAGGGCGTGCCGGGCGGCACGGTCCAGGCCGCGCAGGTGGATTTGCTCGTTCTCTTCTCTCCCGTCGAATAGACCGCGGACGACGCGCCCGTGCTGAAGCCGGCTACGATCGGAGTCGGTTCGCCCGCATTGACCATGAGCGAATCCGTCGAAGTCAAAGTCCCGGTGAACGTAAATGACGCCGCGCTCGCGGCCGTTGCAATCAATCCGAATGCAATCGAAGCAACGCCAATTTTGAAAAAGCGATTCATTATTCACTCTCCCCGGATTTGCAGCTCTGCAATTCTGCAGTCTCCGCAAATCTCCCTCCCAAGATGGACAGACATTCCGGCCATCGGGCGGGAACGCTTTTCCTCGCTCTGTCGTTCGAACAGCTTCGATGTGTCCGCTGCACTGCGGTCCTGCGGCCCCAAATCCGACCCTTTTGCCTACTCATTCGCTGATTTGCCGTCGTGATTGTGTCGAGCGAACAGCAGGTTCCTGCAGTGCGGTATGAAAGCCGTCCGGCGGCCAAATTATTTCTTCACGCTGTGACGGCGACAAATGCATAGAGATCGAACTATCAGGTGCTCGACGCTTGGACAGGGGCGCCTAAACGCTTGTTGGTCCCAATGTGCCGCCCTAGAGTGCGCGCTCTTTGGACGAGAGCGGTCCTGCGATCGTCGTCGAATTTTCAATTCCAACTTTAGGGGGAAGTCCATGCGTACAAGCACGATTGCATTCGCCTTCATCCTGTCGGCATCGGCATGGGGCGCGACGTCCGCCGCCGCCTCGGATACGGCCGACATCGCGGCCACGATCAATCAGTACAACAACGCTTTCAACAAGAACGACATCAAGACTGCCGATGCACTTTGCACCAGCCAGACGATCATCATCGACGATTTCGCACCCCATGCGTGGCAGGGCGCGACGACATGCGGGGATTGGTGGAAGGCGCTCAGCGACAGCGACAAGAAGAGCGGGATCACCGACGGGATCGTGACGCTTGAAAAGGCCTGGCACGTCACCGCCACGGGTGATCGCGGCTATGCCGACTTTCCGGCGCACTACTCCTACAAGCTGAACGGCAAACCGGTCGTCGAACAGGGCGTGTGGACTTTTGCGATGCAAAAGACCGCGGCTGGCTGGCGTATCGCCGGCTGGGCCTGGGCGCAGCACTAGACCCAGAAGCACTGTGGAATTCCGAAAGGCGCGGGATCCTGCCCGCGCCTTTTTTTTGAAGGTTTTTCGCAATTCGCTGGCCGGGTGGAGCAAACTGCCGCCATGGCGACGAACCGCTTCAAACAACTTTCCCTGTCGAGGGTCTACCAGCTCATCGAGCCTGGCCCTGTCGTCCTGCTGACGACCGCGTTGAAGGGCCGGGCGAACGTCATGACCATGTCGTGGCACATGATGCTCGACTTCGAGCCGCCGCTCATCGCCTGCATCGTCAGCAATCGCAACCACAGCTTTTCGGCGCTGAAAAAGACCAAAGAATGCGTGATCGCGATTCCGGCGGTGAAACTTGCGGCGAAAGTCGTGAAGGTCGGCAATTGCTCGGGGCGAAGCGTCGACAAGTTCGGCAAGTTCAGGCTGACGCCGATGCCCGCCGCGCAGGTCGCCGCGCCGCTTATCGGCGAGTGCTTCGCCAACCTGGAATGCAGGGTCGTCGATACGGTCCTTGTCACCAGGTACAATCTCTTCATCCTGGAGGTTGTCGGGGCCTGGCGCGATTCGCGCGAAAAAAACCCGCGCATGATCCATCATCAGGGTTATGGAAAATTCACCGTCGACGGCAAATGGATACGGCTGGCTTCGCGCATGCGGTAGCTCTTGCCGCGCGGTGCAATGTCGGTTGAGATGCGCCCGCCAAGCGGGGGCCAGCATGATGCTCAAGAAGATTTTAACTGCAGCTGCAATCCTGGTTGCCGTCGATTCAAACGGCGATGCCGCGACCCATCCGATGTCCGCGGGTCCCTCAACCGCGATCCATCAGCAGAGCTGGCCGGTGAGCGGCCTGGAGAAACCGGCCCGCATCGTCATCGACCACTGGGGCATCCCGCACATCTTTGCCGCCAGCGCGCGCGATGCGTTCTTTGTGCAGGGCTACAATGCGGCGCGCGACCGTCTTTGGCAGATCGATCTATGGCGGAAGCGCGGGCTCGGCCTGCTCGCAAAAAGTTTCGGCGCTTCCTACGTCGATCAGGATCGCGCAGCACGTCTGTTCCTCTATCGCGGCGACATGAACAAGGAGTGGGCCGCTTACGCGCCCGGGACGCATGAGGCGACAGAGGCTTTTGTCGCCGGCATCAACGCCTTTGCGGCCGAAGTGCGCGCCGGCACCAAGCCGCTGCCGGTCGAGTTCAAGCTTACCGGCACGCTGCCGGACGACTGGCAGGCCGATGACGTCGTTCGCATCCGCAGCCACGCGCTCGTCTCCAATGTGACTTCGGAAGTCGCGCGCGCCGAGGTCGCCTGCGCGGCGGGCGTCGCCGCCGACCGCCTCCGCCGCAATCTGGAGCCCGCGCATGCGATTCAGGTGCCCGATGGCCTCAACCCCTGTGATGTCACCGACGACGTGCTCAGGGACTACAGACTAGCGACGGAAGCGGTGAGCTTTGCGCCGCCGGCGTCGCCGCCGAAAAGCACCAGCGCCGAAGGCCCATTGCGCTTTGCCGAAGCCGAGCCGGCAGAAGAAGGCTCCAACAACTGGGTCGTCGCCGCGTCCCGTTCGGCGACCGGGCGCGCCATTCTCGCCAACGATCCGCATCGCCAGCTTGGCGTTCCGGCGTTGCGCTACATCGTGCAACTGAGCGCGCCGGGTCTGTCGATGATCGGTGCAGGAGAACCGGCGCTGCCCGGCGTGTCGTTCGGCCACAACGACAAGATCGGCTGGGGCCTGACGATTTTCAACATCGATCAGGAGGATCTCTACGTCTATGCGTTGAAGCCGGGCGATCCGAATTCCTATCGCTACGGCGACGGCTATGAAGCAATGCGCGTCGTGCACGAGTCGATTGAGGTCAAGGGCGAAGCGCCGCACTCGGTCGACTTGCGCTTCACACGGCATGGTCCTGTTCTGCTCCTCGACCCCGTAAAAGGCCGCGCCTTTGCAATACGCACGGTGTGGAACGAGCCGGGCGTATCCGGCTATCTCGGCAGCGCGCGCATGTGGCGCGCAAATTCGTGGACGGACTTCACGGCAGGACGAAACGCCTGGGGCGCACCGCCGCTCAATCTTGTCTATGCCGACACCAGGGGAAACATCGGTTGGGCGCCGGGCGGGATCACGCCTGTGCGTCCCAACTGGGACGGCCTGATGCCGGTTCCCGGTGACGGACGCTATGAATGGCAGGGATTCCTCAATGGCGATCTGCTGCCTTCAAGCTACAACCCCAAGGAGGGCTGGATCGCCACCGCCAATGAGATGAATCTTCCGGCTGGTTATCCGGCGGACGAGCGCAAGATCTCGTTCGAATGGTCCGATCCGACGCGCATCACGCGCATCAAGCAGGTGCTTGGGAGCATTCCTCGCATCAGCCTCGCCGACTCGATGGCGCTGCAGACCGACAGCCATAGCGCCCAGTCGGAGCGGTTGACGAAGTTGCTTGCGCCACTGACCTCGCCGGACCCGGCGGTGAACGCGGCCCTGTCGCTGCTGAAGTCCTGGGACCATGACGAGACCGTCTCAAGCCCCGCCGCCGCCATATATGAAGTCTGGCTCAGCAAGCATCTCGGCCAGACGGCTGTGCAGACTGTAACGCCGGCGGCCGCGCGCGAGATCGTCGGCGCCGGTTCGCCGGACGCCGTCATCACCTATCTGGAGCATCCCGATTCCGCGATTGGCCCTGATCCAGCCGCGGCGCGCGATGCCTTGCTGCTCGTCAGTCTCGGTGCGGCAGTGACAGAGCTCAAGGCGCTTCTTGGTCCCGACATGTCGGCATGGAGCTGGGGCCGGCTGCATCACGCAACGTTCGAGCCGGCAATCGCCACGCTCGCCGATCCGGCGATGCGCGCACAGATGTCGGTTGGTCCGTTGCAGGTACCGGGCTCGGCTTCGTCCCCGCGCGCCGCGACCTACCGCACGTCGGACTTCGCGGCCATCGCGGGCGCTTCCGTACGCATGGTCCTTGATGTCGGAGCGTGGGACAATTCAATCGCGATCAATTCGCCCGGCGAATCCGGCGATCCGTACAGCCCGCACTACCGCGATCTCTTTCCTCTGTGGGCCGCGGGAGATTATGTGCCCTTGCTCTACAGCCGCGCAGCGGTCGAGCGGGAGGCGGAATCCGTTCTCATGCTGACGCCGTTGCCAAGTTCGAAACGATAATTTTAGTGTGACGCGCTTTCAAACCGGGTGAGCTTCCGCATGACGATTTCGCTTCACAGCCGCGCAACCGCGATGATTGCCGTTCTGTCATGCCTCGCCGCGGCGCCGGCGCTCGCATCCGACACATCGCCGGTCGGGCGATGGATCACGATCAGCGAGAAGACACATCAGCCGAGCGGCGTCATCGAGATCAAGCTCGACCACGGCGCGCTCAAGGGCACGGTTCTGCAATTGCTCAATCGGCCGGCGTCGCTGCCGCCCGCGATCTGCCGCAAATGCGACGGCCCGCTCAAGGACCAGCCGATCACCGGCATGACCATCATGTGGGGGCTGACGAACAGCGGCGGCGCGGTGTGGGGCAATGGTTCGATCCTCGACCCCAATTCGGGTGACGTCTACAGCGCCAAGGTCGAGCTCGAGGATGGCGGGCAAAAACTTCTGGTGCGCGGCTATCTCGGAATCTCGCTGCTTGGCCGCACGCAGGAATGGGTGCGTCAGAACTGATCAGCGCCGGAAACGGATATTCCAGCCCAGCGCCTTCCAGTTGGCTTCGATCCTGTCGATGTCGTGGAGGCCGGCCGGGTTCGCCTTGGACGGCGAATTGCCGAGGAACGGTGCGCGTTCCTTGCGCCAGATGTTCAAGAGCCGGTGCAGCTCCGGCAATGGTTCGCCGTGATCGTCGACCCGGATGTTGAGTTCGGGAAAATCCTCCGTCGTCACCATCAGCATCGCCGCCGATTGCCGTCCGCGCCGATCGCCACCGGCCGCTTCGCCGCTCTCGAGCGCGGCCCTCATCCGTTCGGGAAGCGGCAGGGTTGGATCCATCTTGAATCCGGCAAGCGTTGCGGCAGCGACCCGGTCATTGCTGAGCATGTTGCCGGCGACGCTGACGCCGGCTTCGCCGACGCTGCCGCACCACTCGACACAGTGTTTTCCCGTCCATGCCGCGAAGCGCCCATGCCGGTCGACGGCGTGGATCTGGCGGATCTCGCGCCCTTCATCGCCGGCGACGGCGGACCGAATCGCAAGCTCGGGCGACAGTCCGCGCTCCAGCCCGTCCAGAACCACCGGCGCAAGGTAGCGGTTGGTCAGCGATTGCGTGCCGACCGCGCCGACGCCGGCGCGCACGAAGGGAACGAAAGAGCCCGACGCAAACGCCTTCGTCGCAACGGCGGCGCCGAACGCGCCGGTCGTGGAATCGAATGCAACGATGGACCAGGTCATGCGTTTGCCTCCCCCTCAAGCGCGCGCGCCGCGCATGTTGCCGCTTCGATGGCGCCGGTTGAAGCTATTTACGCACGAAGGCGCAGAGTTTGTTGCCGTCCGGATCACGGACATAGGCGGCGTAGAAGACCGGATTCATGCCTTCGCGCACGCCGGGTGGTCCTTCGTCGCGTCCGCCATGGGCAAGCGCGGCGGCATGGAAGGCATCGACGCTGGCGCGGTCGGCCGCAAGAAAGGCAAGCATTGTGCCGTTCCCGCCTGTCGCTTCCTGGCGGTTGAACGGACGGGTGAGAAAGAATTTGGTCTTGTCGCCGGCCTCGGAATAGCCGGTCCAGGTCCGGCTTGTCGTGTCGCGCTTGCGGCCGAGCGGTGCGAACACCGCGTCATAGAAGGCGATCGCCCGGTCCATGTCGTTCACGCCAAGCGTCGAATAGGAAAACACCTCAACTCTCCCCGATTTGCGCGGGTACAGTGAACGATGCAAACAACGCCAACGCAATCGTTCCCGCGTTGCGCTATCGTGCGAGCGCTCCGGAGGATGACATGACAGCTTTTGTGACGGCGGGCGCCGGGTTCCTGTGCGCGGTGCTGTGGTTCGACCTTATGTTCGATGTCCAGACGCGGCCGCATCACGATGCGATCCTGCCGGCGGAGGTGCTCGCGTCGATCTCGGCCTATTATCGCCGCGTGACGACAGATGCGAGCCCGATGAGCCGGCTGGTCGCGGTCATGATGGTGGTGACACTGATGTCGATCATGGGTGAAATGGTGATCGCCGCGCACTCCCTTGCGGTGACCGGAATCTCCTTCGCCCTCACGGCGGCTGCGGTCGGCATCGCCGGGTCGCGCACGGTCGGCAATGCAGTGCGCCTCGGCGGCGCACAGGATACACCGCAGGAACAGACGGTTCTGGCCCGCTCGATCTACCGCGATCACACGTACTGCCTTGCAGCGATGGCGGCCGTGCTGGTGCTGCAGCTGGCAAGCTCGGTCGTGAGCTAGGCGGGGACTATGCGCCGGGCCTCGGCGTGGTCTTCTTTTGCGCCGGTTGCTCCGAGCGGAAGCCGATCCGGGCATGCGTGCCGTCGCAGAACGGCTTGGTGGCCGAACCGCCGCATCGGCACAGGCGCGCATTCTCGACGCGCGAAACGGTCCGCCCCGTCCCTGCACAGATCTCCAGATTGCCCAGCACCTGAAGCGGCCCGTCCACCAGCGGCGTGATCACGAGCGGTCCGTCACGATTTTCGAGCGCATCGGACGCAATGCTCGATGGTTCGCCAGAGGCAACGAATCCGGCGTCGCGATGGCTGTTGTCGCAAAAGGGCTTGTTTGCGGACTTTCCGCACCGGCACAGCGTGGCGCGCGTCATCGTACCGTGACCGGCAAGATCGACCGCGGCGTGCACGGCATAGGGCCCGTTCTCGCGGATGCGTAGGACATTCACTGCCGGCGGCGCTTCCTGTGGGCCGCCATCGCGACGATCATAGGTGATGGCGCCGGACGGGCAATTGTGCGCGATCGCCACGCACTGCTCGACCGAGACGGTTTCGGGATGCAGCCAGGATCCTTTGACATTGGCGAGGAACACGCTCGGCGCGCCAAGCACGCAATGGCGCGAGTGAATACAGCGCGCGCCATCAAATCGCAGCGTGATGTCCCTGGTGCGCGCGACATTGGGATCATCGCTCTTGGCCGCAACCGGGACCGGTGCCGGCGGTGCGGTCTTGATGCGGGCGACATTGTCCACCGCGATGGTCAGATGCTCTTCGAATTTCTCGTGCAATTCCTCGAAGCGTTCGGCGACGGACGTCAGCCGCATGGACACGTCGAGCAGCGCCACGCTGCTTTCGAGCTTCGCCGCCGCGCCGGCGAGTTCGCGCACACGCTCGCCCAGGATCTGCGCGGCGCAGCGCTGCACCAATTGTCCCGACGAGATCGAGAGCGCAAAGGTCAGCCCGCCATTGACGCCCGGATGCGCCGGACCAGCCGGCAGACGCGTCGCGGCTTCGCCGACAAAGCTCATCGCGTACATGATCTCCGTGGCCGCCGCGGAGAGACCGACGCGCAGTTCGCGCGGCAGCGGCGCCGGCGAGAACACTTGCGCAAATGTGCGCATCATCAGCGCATAGAGCGCATTGCCGAGATCCACCACCTTGCAGGTCAACGGATCGGTGATGAGCGCCACATCGGTGTGCGCCATGGGATTGTCGATGCTCGGATTCTCCAGCACGCGCCGCGCCGGCTGGAAGTCCGGCCGCGCGCGTTTCAGCGCCGTGATTTCCTCGCGGATTGCAGCAAAGCGCTGATAGTGGGAACCCTCGCGGTGCGCCGGCGCGCCTTCGCCCTGCTGCACGATCTCTTCCACCGCGCGGCGCGCGGCGGCCAGATTGTCGATCTTGAAAAGGCCCGGCATGCCGAATTCCGCTGCGCCGACCTGCGCCTCGCCATGGCCGACAAAGACATTTTCCTCGCCGATCTCGCCGCACAGCCTGGCCAGTCCGCGAAGGGCCGCGTGATAGAGCTGGCCCTGGCTCGCATAATCGCGCGGCGTCGGCGACAAAAGCTCGGGCCGGGCGGCGCGTGGGTGGTGTGCCGGATGATCGAAACCGGCGCCGTCGACCAGTGCGATGCCCTCGGGCCGCTCTATATACATAAAGTGATCGATAGTTTCCTCGCGGAACGGCGAGAGCCGCATCACGACGTCAGCCGGGAACCAGCCGCACCGCACGGGAAACTCCGGCCGCCACAGATGCGGCGAGGCGCCTGTTGCCGCGAGGATGTTGTTCACCAGCGACAGGTGGAGCATTTCCTCGAGCGCGACCTGGCGAAGCGAACGGCGCCAGCCCTCGATCGCCTTCTGCTCCGCCTCGGTGATGCCTTCAGCCAGATCGCGCTTCAGGCTCCACATGGCGTAGAGGTAGGTGCACATGACGGAGTGCTCGAACTCCGCCGCCTCTGAGAGCAGGTAGAAGAGTTCCTCGCGATCCTGGATGACGATCTCGTCCTGCTGCATCTATAAGGAATCCCCGGGCGCACTCCGGGACGGTAGTACAGAAGGGCCCCGGTTCGAAGACCGGCGCGCCGGGCGATGCGGGGATGTCATGATCAAGCTTTATCATTGTGCGGCGGCGCGTTCCTTCCGGGCTCTGTGGGCGCTGGAGGAAATGCGGCTTCCCTATGAGCTGGTGCTGATGCCGTTCCCGCCGCGGGCGCGCGTTCCCGACTACAAGACTCTCAATCCGCTGGGAACGGTCCCGGTCCTGTTCGACGGCGAACATCGCATGACCGAGAGCGCCGCCATCTGCCACTATCTGGGCGCGAAGTATGGTCCGACCGATCTGGTGGTAAGCCCGCAGGAAGACGCCTTCGCAGAATATCTGAATTTCCTGCACATGGGCGAGGCGACGCTGACCTTTCCGCAGACCATCGTGCTGCGCTACACGCGTCTCGAACCGCCGGAGCGCCGGGTACCGCAGGCGGCGGAGGATTATCGCATATGGTTTCTCGCGCGGCTCAAGGCGGCGGCGAACCTGGTGGGTGATCAATATGTGTGCGCCGATCGTTTCACGATGGCCGATATTTCTTTTTCCTATTCCCTGTTGCTCGCGACCAGTCTAGGAATAGCTGGCGAGTTCCCGCCCAAGCTCATTCCCTATTGGGAGCGGCTTCAGCAGCGCGACGGTTTCAAGCGCGCGAAGTCGGCAGAGGCGAGCGAACCTGCTCCGTTTTAGGAGCGGTTCCGAACCTGGTTAACGGTTCAAAATCAATCTTCCGTCCATGAAATCGGGCGAAATTGAGACCGAATTGTGTTCAAGCCTTTGTAATCCCTGAAATAAATTTGTGACAACTCGTATTGCCAAAGTGGCTGCGGCAATCCACCTTCCTGCCCGTACGTCGTAAACTTCTGGGGGAATTCATGGCCAATATTTCGCGCAGCACATCGATATTGCTTGCCGGCGCATCGTTCATCGCCATCGGCGCGGGCGCACTTTATGCAACGCATGTTCTGCCGCTGGAAAACGGGCCGGTCGCCGGCACGATCCTTCCTGCCGAGCGCTACCACGCGACACAGGTCACCGACAAAGACGTGAAGCTTGGCGACACCGCGGTCGCGCAGTTGATGCAGACCGACGTGTTCGAGCTCATGGTCAAGAATCCCACCTTCCGCGCCATGGCATCGGATCCCGGTTTCATGGCGCTGGCATTGAACCCGGCCGCCATGGCCGCCATGCGCAAAGATCCGGCATCGTTCTCGGCTCTGACCCGCTCGGAAGCCGCCTTCGCGATGCTGGCGCGGAATGCGAACGCCTTCGCTTCTCTGTCACGAAACATGGACTTGTTGAGACAAGGCGCAGACTTGGGTTCCAAAACCGCCGACCTGAGTTCGAAATCCGCCGCATTGGGTTCGAAGGCCGCTGACCTGGGATCGAAAGCCGCCGACTTGAGTTCGAAATCCGCCGAGCTCGGTTCGAAGGCCGCCGACTTGGGTTCCAAAGCGGCTGACTTGAGTTCCAAAACCGCGCAGCTGGGATCAAAGGCTGCCGACTTGGGTTCGAAGGCTGCCGACCTGGGTTCGAAAGCTGCGGACTTGGGTTCGCGAACCGCCGAGATGGGATCGAAGGCCGCCGACCTGGGTTCGAAAGCTGCGGACTTGGGTTCGCGAACCGCCGAGATGGGATCGAAGGCCGCTGACTTGGGATCGAAAGCCGCCGACCTGAGTTCGAAGTCGGCCGAGCTTGGATCAAGAGCCGCTGACCTCGGTTCGCACGCAGCGGATTTCGGACAGCACGCCAACCTAGCTGCCGTTTCGATGGCTTTGCAGGCCGCCTATCAGATCAGCGCTGCGCAGAATGTCGGACAGGTAAGTTCCAGCTTGACGGCGAACGCCGCCGCCGCATCTGAACTCTCGCGTGCGAACGCCGTACTGAGCGCCAACGCCGTCGCTGCCGCGCAAGCCGCTGCCGCGACATCAGCACTGACCGGTCAGGCCGCCGCCGCCATGTCGAGTGCGGCCGCTGCACTGCAATCCGCCGCTGCTGCGGTTCACACGGCATCCAACATCTCGGCCGCCGCCGCTGCCCGCGTTGAATCGGCGGCAAACGCGGCGCAGACCGCGGCTGCGGTCGCCACCGCGGCGCAGGCTGCAACGGCGGCTTCGCAGGCTTCGGCTGCGTCCGCCGCAACGGCCGCCGCATCGGCGATCGCGTCGTCGCAGGCTGTGTCCCAGGCTGCAGCGATGGCGCCAACCGCCGTTGCTGCCTCGCAGGTCGCGCAGGCTGCAACGGCTGCGCAGGCTGCGCAGAGCATGGCGATGCAATCGGCCGCCGTCGCTTCCGCGGCGCAAGCCGTCGCCTCGCTGACCCCGCAACTCGCGCAAGCCGCAGTGTCGGCCATGCAGGCTGCGGCTCTGTCGTCGCAAGCCGCCGCCGCTGCACAGGTCTCGCAGGCCGCGTCCGCCCTGCGCTCCGCCCAGGCCGCTTCGGCAGTGAGCTCGGCGTTTGCCTTCTCGACCGCAAACCCGGCTTTCGCCGCCCTGGCGTCCAGCCCGTCCGCGTTCGCTGCCCTTGCCGGAAATTCCGCTGCGATGGCCTCGATCTCCCAGAACGCGGCGGCCTTTGCCTCGCTGGCCGGCATTCCGGCCTTCTCGGCACTGGCGTCCAGCCCGGCCTTTGGCGCACTGGTCAATTCGGCCAATTTCGCAAGCGCCCTGCACCAGTCCTCGCAGTAATCCTGCCGCACTCCAAAGAAAAATGGGCCGCTTTGGCGACAAGGCGGCCCTTTTTATTTCCGTCATAAATCAAACTGGCTAAGTTCGAACCGGGGACTCCTCGGGGGCAGGTTTTTTGGGGGCAAATTTCCGTAAGGCACTCTTGTGCCTCGCAGTGTCGCTGCCGGCGGCATTCTCCTGCGCCGCGGCGGCAACAATCGATCTCAACGAGATCGAGACCAAAGACCTGCTGATGCTCTATTTCGACCCGACCGAGACTTATCTCACCCCTTATATCGGCCGGAATTTCGAGAATTCGCTCGCCTTCCAGAAGCGGACGTTCCACTGGAAGCCGTGGGAGCCGACGACGCTGCTGCTCAAGGACTTTTCAGATTATGGCAATGCGGCCGCGCGCTCGGTTCCCAACGGCGCCGTGCTCGTCGACATCGCGCCGCTGCCTTTGACCTATGAGACGTTCAGCCCGGGTGAGCGTTTTTACACGATCATGAATCACGAGATGGTCCATGTCGCGACCATGGACGTCTACAATGACAGCGACGCATTCTGGCGCCATATCTTCCAGGGCAAGCCGGAAGCGACCCAGGCGCACCCCGAATCCATCCTCTACAATTATCTTGCCGCGCCGCGCGCGACGGTTCCGCGCTGGTATCTCGAAGGCAGCGCAGTCTTTATGGAGACATGGATGGGCGGCGGCCTTGGCCGCGGGCAGGGCGCGTATGACGAAATGGTCTTTCGCGCCATGGTGCGAGACAACGCGCATTTCTATTCCCCGCTCGGACTGGAAGCGGAAGGCACGCAGGTCGATTTCCAGGTCGGCGTGAACGATTATCTCTACGGCACGCGCTTCTTCTCCTATCTCGCGCTGACCTACTCGCCGGCCAAGGTGGTCGAATGGTTGAAGCGCGACGAGGACAGCTCGGCCTACTACTCCACGCAGTTCGAGCATGTGTTCGGAAAGAGCCTCGATGCGGCCTGGAACGACTGGATCGCCTATGAGCACGATTTCCAGAACGCCAATCTTGCGCTGGTGCACCAATATCCGAACACCGACGCAAAGCGGCTGACACAGCGCACGCTGGGTTCGATCTCGCGCGCGTTTCTTGACCCGGCGACCAACAGCCTTGTCGGCGGTTTCCGCTATCCCGGCGTGATCAGCCATATCGGCGAGTTGTCTCTGGCCGACGGCAAGCTGACCCATCTGACGGACCTGAAGGGTCCGATGCTCTACAAGGTGACTTCGCTCGCCTTCGATCCCGACAAGCGGCTCGTCTTCTACACCGACGACAACTACGCCTTTCGCGACGTGATGCAGTTCGACCTGAAGACGGGCGAGAAAAAGATGCTGCTGAAGGATGCACGCGTCGGCGATCTGGTGTTCAACAAGGTCGACCAATCGCTGTGGGGCATCCGCCATCTGAACGGCTATGCCACGCTGGTGCGCATTCCCGCGCCCTACACGGGCTGGAACCAGATCCACACCTTCCCGTTCGGCGAAGTGCCGTTCGATCTGGACATCTCGCCGGACGGAAAGTTCCTCTCCGCATCGGTCGGCGAGGTGAACGGCGACCAGATGGTGCGCGTCTTCAAGACCGACCACCTGATCGCCGGAACGACGACGCCGGTCTCGGAATTCAATTTCGGAGAGACGGTGCCGGAAGGCTTCGTCTTTTCTCCCGACGGCAAATATCTGTTCGGCAGCGACTACTATACCGGCGTGTCGAACATCTTCCGCTACGAGATCGCGACCGGAAAGACGGAGGCGGTCAGCAACGCTGTTACCGGCTATTTCCGCCCCATCCCGCAGGCCGACGGAACGCTCATCGTGTTCGAATTCACCGGCCAGGGCTTCACGCCGGTCGTCATCGATCCCAAGCCGCTCGACAATCTGGGCACGGTCAAGTTCCTCGGCAACGAGGTGATCACCAAGCACCCCGAACTGAAGGACTACGCGGTGGGCTCGCCGGCGGGCATTCCCTTCGAATCGATGATCACGACGCAGGGAAAATATGTTCCGTTCGATCACATCGGCCTGGATGCGAACTATCCCGTTGTCATGGGCTATAAGGGCCACGCGGCGTTCGGCTGGCATGTGATCTTCGAGGATCCGCTCGCCTTCGAGCAGATTCTGGCGACCCTTTCCTATTCACCGGCGGGCGATCTGCGCACGTCAGAACAGTTCCACGTCAATCTCGAATACAAGACGCCCGAATGGCATTTCCGGTACTGGCACAACGACGCCAATTTCTACGACCTGTTCGGACCGGTGGATCGCAGCCTGAAAGGCGATGCGCTGATGGTCGGCTACAAGCATCCCCTGATCTATGACCTGCCGCGCCAGATGGATCTCACGGCGGACATTGCCTACTACACAAGCCTGGACCAGTTGCCCGGCTTGCAGAACGTTCCGGCGAACCTGGATCGCAATATCCTGTCGGCGGATGTCGGTCTGAAATACGTCAACGCCTACAAGTCGCTCGGCGCGGTCGATCATGAAGAGGGCTGGGGCTGGAATCTCGATCTGTCGGAAGATTATGGCGCACACGAAGTCTTTCCGAAGCTGCGCGGCGGGATCGACTTCGGCTTTGCGCTACCCTGGGAGCACTCGTCGCTTTGGCTCTACAGTTCGGCGGGATTGGCAGGCGGCAACCGCCTGAATCCGCTCACGTTCTATTACTTCGGCAGCTTCCGGAACAACTTCGTCGACAATGGCGAAGTGAAGCGCTACCGCGAGTATGACAGCTTCCCTGGCTTCGACATCGACGAGATCAGCACACGCAACTTCGTCAAGACCGTGGGCGAATGGAACCTGCCGCCGATCCGCTTCGAGGATATCGGAACGCCCGGCCTGTTCCTCAGTTCGGCGCGTCCGGCACTGTTTGCCGGCGTGCTGCTCGGCGGTCCCGGCGATGGGGCCGCGCAGACTTATGAGACCGTGGGCGTCCAGGTCGACTGGAACTTCACCGTCGCGCTGCGCCTGCCCATGACATTCTCGATCGGCTACGCCGAGGGTTTTGTGAGTGGAACGCCCCATAAAGGCCAGATTCTGGCGTCTTTGAAGATCCTGTGATGAACTGCAGCCGGCATGACAAGCATCTTCATTAATCTGGCCGTGGCGCTGTCGCCCGTCGCGTTCTTCCTGTACGCGCTTGTCCATCTCGACAGTTTCAAGCTCGTCCGGCTCACCTTTGTCTTGCAGATGCTGCTCGCGGGAATCGTACTCGCCGGCTTCGGCTATGTCATCAACGGCGCGATCTCGACCGGCTTCGACATCAACACGGCCGATTACACGCGCTTCATTGCGCCCGTGGTCGAGGAATTGCTGAAATCGAGCGCACTGATGGTGCTGTTCGCAATGAACCGGATCGGCTTTCGCGTCGACGCGGCGATCGTCGGCTTTGCCATCGGTACAGGCTTCTCGATGGCCGAGAACGCCTATCTCCTGCACGTCCTGACGCAGGCCAACATCACGGTATGGATCTTCCGCGGCTTCGGCACCGCCATGATGCATGGCGGCACGACCGCGATCTTCGCGATCATGGCGCAGACGCTGATCGAAAAGCGGCCGAAGCTGGGCGCGCTCGACGTTGTGCCGGGCCTTGCTCTGGCGATCATCCTGCATGCGGCCTTCAACTACTATCCGCACCAGATCGTGCTGAACACGGCGGCGTCGTTCATCGTGCTGCCGACGATCCTGCTGATGATCTTCGCCAAGAGCGAGGAGCAGCTCCACACCTGGCTCCTGACGGACTATGAAACGCACCAGCATCTGATGTTCGAAATCGAGAGCGGCGAGTTCGTCAACGACGAGGCCGGACGCTTCATCACCAACCTCGCGACGAGGTTCAGCGGCGCGCATGCCGAGGACATGTTCGAATATGTGAAGCTGCACACCGAACTCGTCCTGCGCGCCGAAAGCATCGATCTGGAACGCGAGCGCGGCGAGCGGGTAACGCTGACCGGGTCCGACGACGCCAAGTTCGACCGGCTGCACGTCCTGGAGAAGAAGATCGGGCCGACGGCCATGGCGGCGATCGGTCCGCACCTCAAGTTCAGCCGCAAGGAACTGTTTGAGATCCGCGAGCTGGAGCGGCTGGCGCGCGCCACGCCCGACTGACGGGGCGCGTTCAAAAGCTTACGCAGCGGCCCGTGGGGCATGGGCGGTTTCCCATGCGCGCACAAAGCAGTTGCATTCAACAGGCCGAGTGGCAGGTTACGGCAAAACAATATCTCAGGGACGACGCGTCATGCATTACAAGGAACTGAAGCAGGCCTGGGCCGAACTGACAGCGCCCGGCGCGCCTTTCGAGATCAGGAATGTCGAGGTCCGCGGCGTCAGCCTGCGGACCTTCAAGAACGCGCCGCCCAGCATCCGCGAGCTTTGGCTGTCGACCGCGCAATATGCCGCCCGCGAATATCTCGTCTATGAGAATGAACGCCTGACCTATGCGCAGGCGCATGCGCAGACCGCCGCCATCGCCAACTGGCTGTTCAAGGAAGGCGTCAAGCCCGGCGACCGCGTCGCCATCGCGATGCGCAACTTTCCCGAATGGATGCTCATCTATTGGGCCTGTGTCAGCGTCGGCATCGCCGTCGTCGGCATGAATGCCTGGTGGGTCACGGACGAGCTTGAATATGCGCTGAAGGACTCCGCGCCCAAGGTCGTCTTCGCCGACGAAGATCGCCTCGCGCGGATTCTGGAACGTCCTGCGGTCGCGGCCAAGAGCAAGCTGGTCGGCGTTCGCGTCAAGTCGCTGCCAGCGGGAGTCGTCGCCTACAAGGACGTCATCGCCATCGGCGGCGCGTTACCGGCCGTGCAAGTCGATCCCGACGCTGATGCCTGCATCTTCTACACATCGGGCACGACGGGAAATCCGAAGGGCGCACAGCTCACCCATCGCGGCTGCGTGTCCAATCTCTTCAACATGATGTTCTCGGGACAGGTGCAGGCGCTGGCGACGGCGCGCGGCACCGGCGTGGCGCCCGATCCGAATGCGCCGGTCCCGGTTCCGATCGCGCTCCTCACCACGCCGCTCTTCCATGTCACGGCCAACAATTGCGGCGCCTATGCGACGACGGCTGCGGGCGGCAAGATCATCCTGATGTACAAGTGGGACGCGGGTGAGGCGCTCAAGCTGATCGAACGCGAGCGCGTCACAGCGATGAGCGGCGTGCCCGTCATGTCGCGCGAACTGCTGACGCATCCCGACTTTGCAAAAACCGACACGTCGAGCCTGATGAGCCTTGGCGGCGGCGGCGCGCCACTGCAGCCCGATCTTGTTCACAAGATCGATTCCCAGGTGAAGACCGCGCGGCCCAACACCGGCTACGGCATGACAGAGACTTGCGGCATCATCACGTCGGTCGCCGCGGACTTCTTCGTCGACAAGCCGGCCAGCGTCGGCCCGGCCATGCCGACGTTCGAAGTCAAATGCGTGGACGATGACGGCAAGACCGTTGCGCCGGGCGAAGTGGGCGAGCTCTGGGTCAGGGGCGCGCCGGTCATCAAGGGCTACATCAATCGTCCTGAAGCGACGGCCGAATCGATCACCGACGGCTGGCTGCATACCGGCGACGTGGCGCGTGTCGACGAGGACGGCTTCATCTATATCGTCGACCGCAAGAAGGACATGGTCCTGCGCGGCGGCGAGAATGTGTATTGCGCCGAAGTCGAAGCCTGCATGCATCATCATCCGGCCGTCGCCGAATGCTGCGTCTTCGGCGTGCCTGACGCGCGGTTGGGCGAAGAAGTCGCGACCGCGATCGTGCTTCGACCGGGGCAAACGGTGACGGCGGACGAGCTGCGCGCGCATCTGGGAGCCCATCTCTCCAAGCACAAGATCCCGCGCTATTTCTGGTTCCTTACCGAATCGATCCCGCGCAATGCGAGCGGCAAGTTCCTCAAGCGCCAACTGCGCGAAACGCTGAAGATCGAACAGGCCGCGTAGGTTCTGATTTTCACCATGGCCGGGTCGAGCCGTGCCATGATGAGTCAGTGTTATCCAACAGTTCGAGACGGCTTTCCCGCGCTCCGTGCGGCATTTGATGCGCGAACTGTTCGATAACTCACCGCGCGCAAAACTGCGTCGAAGATTTGTCCGATAAATCTTGAGGCCGCACTTGAACCGAGTCGGTCAAATCACCAATTGCGCTATATCCCGACAATTGGGCCTTCACGCCGCGGAGAAAATCTTTCCCGGATTGAGGATGCCCTTGGGATCGAAGGCTTTTTTCAGCGTGCGCATCAGCGCGATTTCGTTGGGGCTGCGCGAATAGGCCAGATAGTCACGCTTCTCGATGCCGATGCCGTGTTCGGCCGAGACAGAGCCGCCCTGGCGGCGAAGCGCGCCGTAGATGATCTCCTCGACGTCCCTGTGCGCCTGTGCACTGCCGTCGCCGACGCCGGGAATGAGATGCAGGTTACCGTCGCCGAGATGACCGAAGACCATGAGCGTCATGTCCGGCCAGCGTGATTTCAGGCCGTCGCGCACTTCGGTGATGTAGTTCTCGATCTTGCCGAGAGTCAGGCTGATGTCGAAGGTGAAGATCGGCGCGTTGCGGGCGACCTGCAGAACGTCGTCGCGCAGCGCCCAGATGCGTGCGCATTCGTCCCGGGACTTGGCGATCACCGCATCCGCGATGTCGCCGTTCTCGAGTTCGGCGGCGAGGACACGTTCGAAGCGAGCCGAGTCTTCTTCCTGGTCGCCGCCAAGCGCTTCGATCAGGACGTAATAGGCATGACCATGCGGAATCGGCG
>Ga0265313_10000677_pt1 | contig 35115 bp, 33 predicted proteins | sample 4123metaG_FD_203122 | JGI IMG/M metagenome (GOLD analysis project Ga0265313, IMG submission 203122) | Rhizosphere microbial communities from Carex aquatilis grown in University of Washington, Seatle, WA, United States - 4-1-23 metaG | ecosystem: Host-associated > Plants > Roots > Rhizosphere >... | reverse complement strand
TTCGATGTCAACATGATGCAGAAGGATATGCTATTAGCATTGGAGTTGGGCCGCCAAGTGGACGTGCCTTTGCCGACCACCGCCGCGACCAATGAAATGCTGACGGCTGCGCGAGGCATGGGCCTGGCGAAGAAGGATTTCGCCATCTTGTTCGAAGTCCTCGCGCGAATGTCGGGGGTAAAGTGAACGACTCGGCTATCGATAACAAACTCATGCTCCGCATGTACCGGCGGATGGTCATGATCCGCCTGTTCGAGGAACAGGTCAATGATCTCTACACCCGCGCGCTCATGCCCGGTCTCGCCCACCTCTATATAGGTGAGGAAGCCATCGCCGTCGGCGTTTGCGAAGCGCTTCGCGCCGACGATTACATCACCAGCACACACCGCGGCCACGGGCATTGCCTGGCGAAAGGCGCGGCCATCGACCGCATGTTCGCCGAACTGCTCGGCAAGGAAGCCGGCTATTGCAAGGGCAAGGGCGGATCCATGCACATTGCCGATCCTGACACCGGCAACCTGGGAGCGAACGCGATCGTCGCCGGCAGCGCGGGCATCGCGACCGGCGCGGCGTTTTCGTCGAAGCGACTGGGGAACGGCCGTGTCACTGTCTGCTTCTTTGGTGAAGGCGCCCTGGGACAGGGAGTGGTCTACGAAGTAATGAACATGGCGGCGCTGTGGAAGCTGCCCGTGATCTACGTTTGCGAGAACAATATGTATAACGAGTACACGCACGTTTCCGAAACGGCTGCGGGCGATATTCTGGCGCGAGGCCCGGCGTTCGGCGTTCCCTCGGAAAGCGTCGATGGTCAGGATGTGCGGACAGTGTACGCCGTCACGAAACGTTTAGTCGATCGCGCGCGCAACGGCGAAGGCCCCGCGTTCCTCATGGCCAATACGTATCGCTTCATGGGGCACCACGTCGGCGATATCAGCCGCGAATACTATCGCTCGAAGCAGGAAGAACAAACGTGGAAGTCGCAGCGCGATCCTATCAAGGTTGCGACCGAGGCAATCCTCGCGCAGAACATCGCCGACCAAGCCGCACTGGATCGGATTCAGGCGGAAGTGAAAGCCGAGATCGACAAAGCTGTCCAGTTTGCCATGGCGGCCCCGTATCCGAACGTCGACAAAGTGGAGCAAGACGTCTATGCCTGAGACTGCGCTGTTGGTAAAAGAAGCCGTTCGCGAACTAACTTTGGGCGAAGCCGTACGCGAAGCGCTCGCGGAAGAAATGCGCCGCGATCCCCGGGTCTTCATCATGGGCGAGGATGTTGCCGAAGCGGGCACCGCGTTCAAAGTCCTCGGTGGCTTGGTACAGGAGTTTGGAACTGACCGCGTGCTCGACACGCCGATCTCGGAAGCTGGTTTCACTGGCATAGGTGTTGGCGCAGGGATGACCGGAATGCGCCCTGTTGTCGACATCATGTTCGGCGATTTTGCCGGCCTGATCATGGACCAGATGGCGAATCAGGCCGCCAAGATTCATTACATGTCGGGCGGCAAGTGGAAATGCTCCATGGTGCTGCGGACGACTCTCGGTGCCACGCGCCGGTCGGCCGCCCAGCACTCCCAGTCTCTGCACGCATGGTTCTGCCATATTCCGGGATTGAAGGTAGTGATGCCTTCGACGCCCTACGACGCCAAAGGACTCCTGAAATCCGCGATCCGCGACGACAATCCCGTGGTCTTCTACGAAGACAAGATGATGTATAAGCTCAAGGGTCCCGTGCCCGAGGAAGATTACACCATCCCGCTGGGTGTTGCCGATGTGAAGCGGCAGGGCGACGACGTCACCATCATCGCGACCAGCAGCATGGTGCAGGTGGCACTTGGGGCCGCGAAGCTGCTCGAAGAGCACGGCGTAAGCGCGGAAGTGGTGGATCCGCGGACGTTGTGGCCGCTCGACGAAAAAACGCTGATCGATTCCGCCCGCAAAACTTCGCGTGTGATCGTGGTCGACGAAGGCTACGGGCGTTATGGAGTGACCGCGGAGCTCGCATCAGTGATTCAGGAAAACGCGTTCTTCGATCTGGAAGCTCCGGTGAAGAGAATGGGCGCAATGCATGTGCCGATTCCTTTCTCGCCGCCGCTCGAAGACGCTACCGTGCCCACCGAACGCACGGTCTGCGCAGCGGCACTAGCGCTTTGCGGAAAATAATATGGCACTAAAAACTCACGGAACAATGGCGGTCGATTGGGAGCAGCGGATCGATTTCGACCGGCTCCGCAAGGAGAGACTCGCTCGCGCGAAAGCGCTCTTGGCGAAGTCGGAAATGGGGGCGCTGCTGTGCTTCGACATGAACAATGTGCGCTACATTACCGCGACGCACATCGGCACATGGGCGCAGGATAAGATCAGCCGCTTCACGCTCCTCCCGCAAAATGACGAGCCGATCTTGTGGGACTTCGGCTCGGCCGCCAAGCATCATCAGCTCAACTGCCCCTGGCTGGGCGAGCGATCGAGACCGGGAATCTCGCTGCTGCGCGGTGCCATGTCGCCGGAAATGGGACGCGCGGAAGATGTCGCGCGCAAGATCAAGATTGAGCTTGAAATGCGCGGCCTGCACAAACAGCCGCTAGGAATCGACGTGGTGGAGCCGCCAATTCTGTTCGCATTGCAGAAGGAAGGCATCACCGTCGTCGACGGCCAGCAGCTCATGTCGGACGCGCGCGTCATCAAGACCCAGGACGAGATTTCGCTGCTCAACACGTCGGCGATGATGGTGGATGCGGCCTACGAGGAGCTGTATCGTGCCATGCGGCCGGGCTTCAGTGAGAATGAAGCCGTCGGTCTTGCGAGTAAGGTCCTGTACGATCTGGGTTCAGAGTACGTCGAGGGCGTCAATGCGATTTCCGGTGAGCGCTGTAACCCGCACCCGCACGTGTTTTCCGATCGCGTGCTGCGCCCCGGCGATCCAGTTTACTACGACATTCTGCACTCCTATATGGGCTATCGCACCTGCTACTACCGGTGCTTTGCGATCGGTTACGGATCGCCCGCCCTGGTCGACGCCTATGCACGCTGCCGCGATTATCTCGATGCCGCGATTTCGCTGATCCGCCCCGGACGTACGACTGCTGAAATAGCCGCAGTTTGGCCACGAGCCCAGGAGTTCGGGTTCGACAACGAAGAAGCGGCTTTCGCGCTACAGTTCGGCCACGGCATCGGCCTCGCGATTTGGGAAAAACCCGTGATCAGCCGCCTGGTTTCGCTGGAACATTCGTACGAACTCAAGCCGGGAATGGTGTTCGCGCTCGAAACCTTCTGGCCGTCGAAGGACGGCTGGAGCGCGGCTCGGATCGAAGAAGAGATAGTGGTCACCGAAACGGGTCACGAGGTCATCACGCGGTTCCCGGCGGAAAAACTTCTCGTCGCGGGGACGCAATACATCACGGTTGACGGTCCGTTGCCAACCACGCGCGAGCACGATCCCGCGCCCAGCAGCCGCATCGTCGAGATGGTCGAGGCGAGCGCCCGCGCGGAGCAATCCAAAGCGGAAGAAGCTGGAGCTGTTCGCTAGATGGCTGTAAGCGTGGTCATGCCGGCGCTTGAGCTGGCTCAGGAAACCGGAAAAGTTCTGGTCTGGATCAAGAAGGAAGGCGACCAGGTGGTCAAAGGCGAACCGCTGCTCGAAATCGAAACGGATAAAGTTTCCTTCGAGCTGGAAGCGCAAGCCGATGGCATCCTGGCCGGCATCCGATCGCATGAGGGCGACGTCGTGCCGGTGGGCCAGATCATCGCCTGGCTGGTCGCACCCGGCGAACAGCCGCCAGTGGAATCCGATACCGCGTCACGAGGAATGGCTGAGCAGGCTCGTCCCATGACCGCGTCGTCCACTTCTGCCGCGGCACCAACTCCCGCCACTGCGCCACGTGCGATGTCGGCAGGGCCTCGCATATCGCCCAAAGCCCGCCGGATCGCTGAAGAAAAAGGCGTCGATATCACGAAGATTCGCGGAACAGGTCCCGATGGTCAGATCACCGGGGACGATGTCTTGAAGGCTGCCGAAGCGCCCGCTCCCGCCGAATCCCTTGGTGCGATCGCGCGTCTGATGGCCGAGCGCACTACGCAGAGCTGGACCACCGTGCCGCACTTCTTCCTGGCTCGCGACGTCGACGCCAACGCTCTGAACGCCGCACGTGAGCACCTCGGCCGCGACAAGTTCACGCACACGGATTTCCTGATCGCGTTGGTCGCTCGCACGCTGCTCGAGCATCCTAAGATGAACGCAAGCTGGACCGGCACCGGGATCCGTCTCAACCCCGCCGTCAACATCTCACTGGCGATCGCCGTTACCGAGGGCGTCGTCGGCGCCGTGATCCCCAACGCGGCCACAACGTCAATCGCCGATATCGCTACGCAACGAAAAGACCTCGCCGAGCGAGCCAAGTCCGGCCGTCTGCGGCCCACCGATATTATCGGCGGGACATTCACCATCAGCAATCTGGGCATGTTCGGCGTGGACGCGTTCAGCGCGATCATCACGCCGCCGCAGGCCGCAGTTTTGGCCGTGGGGCGTATTGCCGATCGCGTGGTCGCGGTCAACGGCCAGCCAACCGTTCGGCCAATGATGACCATCACGCTCTCGAGCGACCATAGAGTCGTCGATGGCGCACAGGCCGCCGCATTCTTGAACGATCTCGCCGTCGCGCTGGAAAATCCGGCGTTAGGATAACCATGAGTTCCCAAACCCTTGAAGACGTCATTCGTGCCGCCGGGAATCCGGTCGATCTTCTTCGCAATTCGCAGATCGGACCGTACGCCTTTCCTGTGGTGCGTCACGAGTTCACCAACTGGAGAGACGAGCAACGTTCCTGGCGCGAAACCTGCGCACTGTTCGATCAGTCGCACCACATGACGGATCTGTATGTCGAGGGTCCCGATGCCCTCAAGGCATTCTCCGACCTCGGCGTGAATACCTACAAGAATTTCAAAGTCAATCAAGCTAAGCAGTTCGTGGCGTGCAACCACAACGGCTACGTGATCGGCGACGCGATTCTCTTTTATCTGGACGAGAACAAGTTCAACCTCGTCGGTCGGCCTCCCGCTGCCAATTGGGTTCAATATCACGTCGAGACCGGTGGCTACAAAGCCAAGGCCGAGCGCGATGAGCGATCCGCCGTCAATCAGGGACGCCGCAAGGTTTTTCGATACCAGGTGCAGGGCCCGCATGCCCTGAAGGTCATGGAGAAAGTTACCGGTAAGCCCGCGCCCGACATCCGCTTCTTCAACATGGAAACCCTTAAGATCGCGGGTCACGATGTTCGCGCCTTGCGTCATGGAATGGTCGGACAGCCCGGCTGGGAATTATTCGGCCCGTGGGACCACGCAGAGGCAGTCCGCGACGCGATCGTCGAAGCCGGTCAAGAATTCGGGATTCGGCAAGTCGGCGCGAGAACTTATCCGACAAGCTGTCTCGAATCGGGCTGGATTCCTTCGCCTCTACCAGCCGTCTACGTCGGCGACGAGATGAAGCCGTACCGTCAATGGCTCACCGCGAAGAGCTATGAAGCCATGGCCTCGCTCGGCGGCAGCTTCTACTCCAACGACATCACCGACTATTACCTGACCCCCTACGATCTCGGCTACGGACCCTTCGTCAAGTTCGATCACGATTTCGTGGGCCGCACGGCTCTCGAGAAGATGGCGACGAATCAGACGCGCAAGAAAGTGACGCTCGTGTGGAACGGCGAAGACATCAAGCGCGTCATGGGCTCGTTATTCCACGCTGGCGATATCGCCAAGTACATCGATCTGCCCTTGGCGAACTATTCGACACTTCCGTATGACAAGGTATTGAAGGGTGGCAAGACAATTGGGGTCTCTACCTACACGGGCTACACATATAACGAACGCGCGATGATCTCTCTGGCCATGGTCGATCTCGAACATAGCGATCCGGGCGTCGAAGTGACCATCGTCTGGGGAGAACAAGGCCGCGGGTCGTCGAAGCCCACGGTCGAGCGTCATCAGCAAGCTGAAATCCGGGCGACGGTCGCATCGGTGCCTTACGCAGAGGTTGCGCGGCTTGCCTATCGGCCCAAGAATTAAATATCGGGAGGACCTATGGCCTACATTTTTCACGAAGACGAATTGCCGAAGCTAGTCTCAGCCGTTCCCGGCCGCGAGCGCACGTTCTTCGTCAACAAAGAGCTCACTCACATCGACGACATGCTGGCGGGCATCATGCGCTATAAGCAGGGCGCCGCCTCGCCGCTGCATCTCCACGAAAACTGCGAGCATTTCTACTTCATCATGGAAGGGAAGGGAAGTGTCGAAACTCCCGAGGGCATTCGCGACGTAGGCCCGGGTGACATGGTCTTTATCCCGGCGGAAGCGACCCATCGTTTGCGAGCCACGGAATCCCCGCTGTTCTATTTCGAGTTCCAGGCGCCCAACCGCTTCGTGACAACCATTCTCGACGGCACTCCCGAAGACCTTAAATGGAATCGCGTCGACGGTCGCGTGTGGATCCAAACCTAGATGATCCAAACCTAAATCCCATGCCCAAGACTCTATTCATCGATACCAACAAGCTTCCGCGCGTGAAGACGCCGCAGGGCGAAGCCACCGAGATCCTGAATGAGAAGCTCGCCGGCGCGAAGAACGTGCTGGGAACGCTGCGCTGGCTGAAGTCGGGCGAGAAATACAAAACCGATGCGAGCGACAAGCATCAGCTCCTTTACCTGATGGAAGGCAACGGTAGCATCCACCTCGAAAACAAGGATCACGAGGTGTCCAAAGGGATGGGCGTGTATCTCGGCCCTTCGGAAACCGCGACCATCCGGGCAACCAGCGCACCGGTGAAAATATTTCACCTGGTTGTTCCGCAGATCCCCAAGTAGCAAGGTAAGAAAAAGGGGACAGACAGCTCTGTCCACTCCCACGCTGGCGGGCGAAGTCAGCAGCTTACGGTAGGGGACAGAGTAGTCTGTCCCCTTTTTCCACTTAGCTCCGCCCCCACAGACGCGCCGACGCGATATCCGCCCCTTCTCGCAGCGACTTCAGCTTCAGCCACACCGCCGGCTCGATCACCCACTCGCGACCGGTGAACGTTCCAAATCCGCAATCCGCGCTGGCGATCACCCGCTCCCGATCGCCGACCACGGCCACAGCCTCTTGAATCCGCCGCGCGACCACCTGGGGATGCTCCACGATATTCGTCGTGGCGTCGATCGTTCCCGGAATCAGCACCATGTGATCCGGCAAAGGATGCCGGCGCAGCGCCTGGTATTCATGCTGGTGCCGTGGATTCGCGAATTCGATGCTCAGCGCCCCGACGTTTGCCTGATACAGCACCGGCAGGATCAGCTCCAGCGGGACGTCGTGGATGTGCGGACCATCCCAGTTGCCCCAGCAGCAATGCAGCCGCACGCGGTCGCGCGGGATGCCTTGGATCCCTTTATTGATCGCCGCGACGTGCATCTCGGCGGCCTTTACGAAATCGCCATCGGATAGGTCCCGATAAAACATGGACCGGTCCATCGCCAGGTCGGGCGAATCGATCTGCAGCAGCAAACCCGCCTTGTGGATGGCCAGATACTCGTTGCGCATCTCGCGAGCGATCGCCGCCAGATAAGCCTCCTGCGAATCGTAGAACGCATTCAGCATCGTGCTCGAAATAATGCCGGGCGATGGCGCGGTCATGAAGCACTCGGCGAAGTTCGCGGCGTTCGACCCGTGCGTCGCGCGCTGCAGCCGCGCAATTTCTGTCTCGATAGGCGCCGTGTCCAGGTAATGCAGCTCGGCCTGCGCCTCAGGAGCATTCTGCATCCGGCTGCGTTTCGGGAAACGTTGCATCAGAAGCGCGACCAGCTCCGGGAATTCCTCAAAATCGCGCCCGCGGCGGCGCTTCGATTCGCCCGCGAAGCCCGACATGCGTTGCGGCACATAAGTCTGGAAGCCCACGCGCTGCTGCTCGCCGTCATTGGCGATGTCGATCCCGGCCGCAGCTTGCTTATCGACTACGCGGTGTACCGCGAGATCCATTTCGCGCGCGAGCTGGTCCTTATCGATCGCTTCGCCGTCTTCGCGCCGGACAAGGAGATCGGACAAAGTCTCATTGCGCGGCAAACTGCCGACGTGGGTGGTCAAAATCCGGTCGCGGCTGAGGATCATATTACGCCTTGAAGTGTTTACTCAGTGTGAGGCTCTGCGTGCGGTAAGAAGAGCCGGTGTTGCTGCTTCCGTACAGTTTGTCCGGTTGCTCGAGCAGAGGCTCGTACTTCAATCGCCCGACCACTTGCCCGTCTTCCAACAGCGATCTCACTTCGTGGGATCGGACTTCGAGTACGGCGTGATTCCCGACAGTCTTTTCAGGACTCCATCCGAATCCAGGATCGAAGAAGCCCGCGTAATGTATCCGGAATTCTCCCACAGCGGGATCGAAGGGCAACATCTCGGCCGCCATATGCGGTGGAACGCTCACCTTTTCCTTCGAGGTCAAAATGTAGAAGTCCCCGGGCTCCAGAACGATCGATCCGCGTTCCCGGTAGATTCGGTCCCAGAAATCGGACGGGTCATAGTAATTCAGCCGCGAGAGGTCGATGGGCGCAGCTTCCCTCTTCGCGCGATATCCGATCACTTCCGAGCCATCGATCCCCTGAAGGTCCACGGACAACTTCAAACCGTCGGATATGAGTGCTTCCACAGGCGACTCGTCCTGCGAATAAACCAGCGGCTGTTGTTCGTGCAGATCCACCAGCCGCTTGTCGAACTGACGAGGATTGCCGCGTCGGACCCGCAGATGGTTTAGCGTAACTCCTTCGCGGGCGTATACGTGAAATGTCAGAGGCACGATTTCCGCGTAGAGCCTTCCTTTGTAAGCAGGCCGGATCTCTTCAAACGCATCGCCGTAATCCGTTATCACGCGGGTGAAGACGCCCAGGCGCCCTATGCTGCTTTTCGGATTCGCCTTCCCGGAATAATTCTCCGGCAGGAGCAACTCCTCTTGAAGGGGAACGAGATACACTTTCCCCTTCTCCAGCAGCACGGGTTGTGAAAAATCGAGCTCCTTGAGTTTGACTTCCTGTAACTTCTTCTCGACCGTCGCATTCACGCTCGGCAGGAAGCTGGCGCACACCTCATAGCCGACCGAGCCCAGCCGCAAATCGATGCTGGATGCCTGGATCTGCGTGGGGCTGATCGGTGAACTGGCTCGAATGTGGCCCGCGGCAACTAGGTCTTCGAGTCGCTGCGACGGCAAAATGCCAGTTGTGCGGGCCTCGCTCGACTGACTTGCTACCAGGTCAGGGAACAGCGCCAGAGTGTCACTCATTGATTTCTCAGGATACACCGGAAGCTCAAGGCGCTAGTACTTTCCCACGAGTTTCGGGCAGCAGGAATGCAGCAACGGCCATGGTCGCGTAGGCTGCGCCTGCAAATAATCCGATCGCCTCGCCCAGCGGAATCCGCGCCGATAATAGCCCCACCAGTGTCGGAAATAGCGCGCCTGTCGCCCGTCCGAGGTTGTATGCGAACCCTTGGCCCACGCCCCGCACGCGCGTCGGAAAATGCTCGGTGAAGAACGGACCCATCGCGCTGAACACACCAGACGCGAAGAAGCCCAGCGGGAATCCCAGCACCAGCATCGCCGCATTTCCGAAAGGCACCATTGTGTACGTCACCGCGACCACGCCCGCCCCGATCGCGAACACCAGAAACGTCAGCCTCCGTCCGATCTTGTCCGCCAGATAACCGCCGGCGAGATAGCCGCAGAAGGCCCCGGTAATCGACACGGCAAGATAACCCGCGGAATCCAGTACCGATAGTTTGCGCTCGGTGCGCAAAAACGTCGGCAGCCAGGTGGTGACGGCGTAGTAGCCGCCCTGTGCGCCGGTCCCCATCAGTCCACCTAATACGGTGACCCGCAGAAGCGGCGGCCGGAAAATCTCCAGCGCCGAGGGCTTGTCGCCTTGCGCGGCCAGCTTCGATCGAGTTTCCAGATACACCGCCGGCTCCTCGACGTAACGCCGCACGAAGAACACCAGCAGCGCCGGTGCGATCCCGACCAGGAACAACATCCGCCACGCCGTCTCCGCAGGCAGCACGGAAAAGAAGAAAGCGTAGAGCAGCGCAGCCGTACCCCATCCCACGGCCCAGCCCGCCTGCATCATTCCCAGGGCTTTTCCGCGATACTCCGGGCGGATCACTTCCCCCAGCAGAACCGCCCCGGCCGCCCACTCGCCTCCGAATCCCAGCCCCATCAGGGCGCGCGCGGCGAACAACTGCTCGAAGTTTTGTGCCAGTCCCGACAGAAACGTGAACACCGCGAACCACAGGATCGCCATTTGCAGCGTCCGTACGCGTCCGTAGCGATCCGCCAGCCAGCCTGCCAGCCATCCGCCCACGGCCGATACCAGCAGCGCAGCGGTTCCCAGCTCTCCCGCCTGCGCCCGCGTGATGCCCCAGATCGCAATCAGCGTGGGAATCACGAAGCTGTAGAGCTGGACGTCCATCGCATCCAGCGCCCAGCCGCCCACGCATGCTGCGAACGCTCGCCGTTCTGTTCTTGTGAGAGTGGATAGCAGAGAACTATCTTAGTGAATGGGGAGACTGGCATGCACCACGTTTCAAAAATTGACGAGTCCGCGGCCCGCACGCCGAAGCTTTATGAACAGCACAGCACCGGCTTCCGCCGCGCCACCTACGTGGATCGATCCATGGGGTCGGTTCACATGGGCGTGGGCGTCTGCTATCTGGCGCCGAGCGGTGTGATTCAGCCGCATTTTCATTCCTTCGAGGAGAGCTTCTACATTCTGGAAGGACACGTGACCCTTCAGATCGGTGTGAAGAGCCATACGCTCGAGCCGGGTCATTACGGATTGATCCCCACCGGCGTCCATCACGCCTGGCGTAACACTTGGACCAATCCCAGCGATCCGCCCGCGAAGTGGCTCGAAATGCAGGCGCCTCAGCCCCGCCCGCCCGATTATGGCCGGGATACCTTCTTCGTCAATGGACACAAGGTCACTCCGCATGAAGGTGATACCCACGCAGGCCATTTCGACGAATCCCAATTGCCGCGTCCCGGTGAGCCGTCGCAGATGGAAGGATTCAACCCGACCACCGGCGTCGCCATCAAGATGTTCGTCGACCGCTCGTTTGGAGCGATCCATCAGTCGCTGTTCCTGATCCAGTACATGCCGGGTGCCAAGATCGATCCGCACGATCACGCCTTCGAGGAGTCCTACCTGATCGTCAGCGGGCGCGTTCGCGCCACAGCGGACGGCAAGACCTACGATCTAGGTCCCGGCGACGTGATCTGGACCGGCGTAGGATGCATCCACAGCTTTGAAAACGCGGGCGCCGAGCCGGTGCGCTGGATCGAAACGCAAGCGCCGCTGCCTCCCGCGAAAGAAGTGTTTCGCTTCGAGCGCGATTGGGCGGCGAAATACTAACTATTCGCTTCGTCTATGCCAGGCGCTGTATAATTGTCGCCGATATGTCCGAACAGAAAACTCGCCGCCAGTTGATGCAGCAAGCCGTCTTCGCCGCCGGAGCCGCCGCGGTCGTCACCAACAAACTCTCGGCCCAAGCAGAGGATCAGACGGCATGGAAGAAGTTTTTCCCAGAGGGTTTCCGCAATGAGCGGATCAAGACCTCGGGCGCCGAGATCAACGCCGTGATCGGAGGCTCGGGCCCGCCGCTGCTCCTGTTCCACGGCGCTCCGGATTCGCTCATCACATGGCGCATCATTGCTCCGGATCTGGCCAAGGATTACACGCTGGTGCTATGCGACCTGCGTGGCTACGGTGATTCCAGCAAGCCCGCCGACATGCCGGACCACTCCCAACAGTCCAAGCGTCCCATGGCGCTCGACGGTGTCGAGGTCATGGAACACCTCGGCTTCCGCCAGTTCCGCATGGTCGGGCACGACCGCGGCGGGCGCGTCGGACGAAGAATGGCGCTCGATCATCCGGACCGTGTGCTGAAGCTGGCGGTGCTGGATATCGTCCCGGCCCACTATCTCTACTCCCACGTCACGCTCGATTTCGTGCGCGGGTACCCGCATTGGTTCACCTACCTGTTGCCGGCGCCGGGCCCCGAAAACGACCTGGTCGCCGCTGCCAAACGCCAGGCGGAGCAAGCCACCAGCGATGTTCAGAAAGAGTACTCCCGCCACCGCGTGACATTTGAGATGGAACACTGCATGTGCGAGGACTATCGTGCCTCGGCGTCCGTCGATCTGAAGCTCGATCACGCCGACATCCAGGCCGGGAAGAAGATCACCTGCCCCCTGCTCACGCTGTGGGCGGCTCGGGGACTCTATCCGCGGCTGTTCGAGGATGTCCTGGGCATCTGGAAGGAGGAAGGCACCAAGGTCAGCGGCAAGGCTGTCGACGGCAGCCACAACCTTCAGGAAAGCGCTCCCAAGGAAACCCTCGCGGAACTGCAGGCCTTCCTTAAGGGTTGACTGCAAGGGTTGACTCCCGCTGCGTCCGGCGATAAACTACCTACCGAGCGACAGGTTAGAGGTGAACCATGTCTGAAGCCATATCTGGAGCAATGACCACCCGCGTCTTCCTCTGCATTTTTGGAGCGCTTGCGACCGTGAGCGCTGCGGAACTAACCGCCCCGCCCGCCACTTTCACCAAGGACGTGGCTCCCATTCTTCAGGAAAAGTGTCAAAGCTGCCACCGCGTAGGCTCCATGGCGCCGATGTCGCTGGTCACCTACGAAGAGACTCGGCCCTGGGCGAAATCCATCAAGCAGCGCGTGGTCACGCGCAGCATGCCGCCCTGGCATATCGATAAGACCGTCGGCATTCAGCACTTCCAGAACGACATGTCGCTGACCGATGCGCAGATCTCCACCATCGCGCGATGGGCCGATGCCGGCGCGCCGCAAGGTGATCCCAAAGACATGCCGCCAGCGAAGGTCTGGCCCAAAGAGGACGGCTGGCAGCTCTCGCAACAATTCGGCCAGCCCGATTTCGTTCTTAGCTCCGAACCGTACACTATGCCTGCCAAGGGTCAGGATGTCTGGTTCAAGCCGCTCACACAGATCCCGATTACCGAGCCGCGCTGGGTGCGCGCAGTCGAAATGCGGCCCGCGACCGCCGCCGGGCGCAAGATTACGCATCACGCGCTGGCGTATCTCCAGCAGGAAGAGCCGGGGACCAACACCGGAATCACCACGCAGGGGCTGCTGATGGAATGGGCCGTCAACAAGAATTACGACATCTACCGTCCCAACACCGGAAAGCTGCTGGTCCCGGGCTCGCGCATCTGGTGGGAGATGCATTATCACGCCGTGGGCGAGGAGATCCGCGATCACGTCGAGCTCGCGGTGTATCTCTATCCGAAGGGCCAGGAACCAAAGTATCGGACGTTCCTGACAGCATTCCCCGCGACGCCTGGCAGCGCCGCTTTAGGCGTGCTCGACATCCCGCCGAATTCCGTGGCGGAAACCGAAGGGTACCAGACGCTGCGCGCTCCAGCGCGTCTGGAAAATTTCCAGCCGCATATGCATTTGCGCGGTAAAGCCATGCTCCTTGAGGCGATCCTTCCGGACGGCACCAAGCGCACGCTCAGCTACGTGGATCATTTCACGTTTAACTGGATGACCAACTACATCTACGCGGACGATGCGGCGCCCGTGCTGCCCAAGGGCACCATCATCCACACGGTCGCGTGGCACGACAATACGGTCAACAACAAGAACAATCCGGATCCCAATCAGTGGCTGGGGCGACCGCACCGTGGATGAAATGGCGCACGCCTGGGTGAACGTCACCTACATCAGCGAAGAGGATTACCAGGCGTACCTGGCTAAGAAATAAGCCATCATCGGGAACTGTATGAGCGCACAGCGCCGGGTGCGCACAGTGGAGCAAGGAGAGTTCGCGGCCGGCTGCGTTGTGCGCGATCCTAACGGGAAGCGTCGTACACGATCCTGCCGCCGACCACGGTCATCACCGGCTTGATGTCCTTGATCTGGTCCGCCGGAATCGTCAGGTAGTCACGATCGAGCACCACCAGGTCCGCCTGCTTCCCCGGCTGGATCGACCCCAGGTTATTCTCCTGAAAAACGAAGAACGCGTTCTTGCGCGTGTGCGCGATCAGCGCGTCTTCGCGGCTGATGGTCTGCCGGATCACCTTCGTGCCGCCGGCCATCTTTCCCGTGACTGCGAAATACAGCGTCGTGAACGGCAGCGTCTGATTTGCCGCCGTGCCATCGGTCCCCAATCCCCACATGATCCCGCTATTCTGTATCGTGGCCAGCGGCGGCATGTCGAACGCGCCGTCCCCAAATCCTTCGTGCATGATCGCGCCATTGATCACCGCCCACGGATGCACCGCGGCGTACATTCCGAGCTTCTTCATCCGCTCTAGCTGCGACGCATTGATCTGGTTGATGTGCGCCAGCGTCCAACGCAGGTTCTTGATCGGATGTTCCTTGTTCACCGCTTCGATCTGATCCAGAAACGCGTCGATCGTTCCGCTCAGCTCTGCATGCACATGCAGTGGCATTCCCGCCTGGGCGATCGCCATCGCGATCTTTCGCCACTGTTCGAGCTGATCCGGCGTCGGATTCGATTTCGTGGCGAACATTGGATCATGCAGCGGCGAGTACACGCTTTCCCCGAAGAACACATTGTCGATATAACTGTCGCCTTGAAACAGCTTCATCCCCGCGAGCTGCTGGATGGCCCGATTCACGCCATCCGGATTCCCCGCCGCCGCGCCGCCCATGCAAAACACCCGGACGTTGAGACGCCCCTCGGCCTTCCATTTCTCGAAAATCGCGAGAGGCTCCGCGTCGCAGCCTGGCACGCCGATCGACGTCAGCCCCGCGCGATTCATATCGCGAACCAGAGCCGCGCTACTCGCCTCCAGCTGCTCCGGCGCGACCCTCGGGAGCTTGTTCGCCACCGCCCGCGTAGCCGCTATGTCTCCCCGAACCACGCCCGTCGGCCTTCCCGCAGCATCGCGCAGAATCGATCCCTTCACGAACTCCGCCGGATCCGGCGCGTTCGCTTCAATCTTTAAAATCGCTAAAGCCTTGCTGTTCAAGAAAACCTGATAGTACGATTCCTGCAGCGCCACAGGATTGTTCGGCGCGACCTGATCCAACTCCTCTCGCGTGAACGGTCGCGGATCATCCGTGAACTGCTGATGCGCCCAGCCCCCTATGTTGTAGATCCAGTCTCCCGGCGCTGCAGCTTTCACCCGCGCACGCAACATCTCCACCGCCTGCTTTCGCGAATCCACACCGTCGAACCGCAGCTCTTTCGCCCATGTCGACGCTGCCCGCAGCAAATGCATGTGGTTGTCGATCAGCCCCGGGATCACAGCCTTGCCCTTGAGATCGATCCTGCGCGTATTCGCGCCCGCCAACAGCGCGATCTCTTGATTCGTCCCCGTCGCGACGATGCGGTCTCCTCGAATTGCCACCGCCTGGGCGATCGAAAACCGCTCATCTACCGTGATGATCTTCCCGTTTGTGAAAACCAGATCCGCCTGCGCGCATAGCAGGTTCGCAAACAGGACCAATAGGCCTGCCGCGCGCATCTTACTTCCCCACCGGCATGTGCGAGAGGTCCTTCTCATTCTCATTGCAGATGAATTCCAGGATGTCGGTATTCAACTGCAGGAACATCTTCTGCGTCGTCGTGGTCCAGGGCTTGGCATAGGTCTTCGGATCGTTGATTGTTGCCACCACTTCCAGCGTTCCGAAATCCTTCCGCCGGAAACGCTCCGTCACATGCAGCGCATCGGTCGCCGGACGGCTCTTCTGCGTATCCAGCCACGCCTTGCCATTCAATCCCGACGTCTCGATCACCAGCGTGTCGCCGTCCCACTTGCCCGTCGAATAACCCAGCCACGTCGGATTCAGGTCTTTCGACAGCGTCCGGCCGTCCAGGAAAATCTGCCGGAACAGGTTTAGCTGCTCATAGAGGATCACCACCAGCCCCGGCGTCTGCACGATCTTGAACGGAAACAGGCCATTCGTGTTGATGCGCGGCACGCCGTGCGGCAGGCAGCGCGAGAGCGGATCATCGCCATGCTCATTATCGATGCGCTTCTGCTGCAGTTCCTTGGCCCAGGGCAGCATCACCACGTCTTCAGGCTTCAGCCCGGCAGCCAAGTCGAAGAAATACGTCTGCCCGTCCGCCATCCACACGCCCGATAAATCCGGTTTGCCGTCCGCCGCCCGCGGCGCAGGCGCCGAAAGATTCGGTTTGCCATCGCGCCCGCGCGGAATCCCCGCAGTCGGATAGTTCAGCCATTGTGCAGACAGATGCCCCGACACCGCCGTCGCAAACAGTACAAGCAGCCACATCTTCATCGTCATCATTGTATAGAATACCCACATGAAGAACACGTCTCTCTTCCTCACGGGCATCGTTCTTAGCTCCACCGGCTTCGCTCAAAGCCCGAAAACCATCGTCGAGACCGCCTGCACCGCCTGCCACGCCCTCACGCTCATCACCAGCGCCGGGCACACGCCTGCCGATTGGAAGCTGCTGGTCGAGCGCATGGTCGCCGCCGGCGCCGACGTTCCCAAAAACCAGATCCCCGCGGTCACCGACTACCTCGCCAAAAGTTTTCCCGAAGGCAACGTTCCTAAGGCCGTTATTGTTCCCGGTCCCGTGAAGGTCAGCTTCAAGGAATGGACCGTGCCCACCATCGGCTCGCGCCCGCACGATCCCCTCGCCACCCGCGACGGCTACATCTGGTACACCGGCCAGTATGCCAACGTGCTCGGCCGCATTGATCCGAAGACCGGCAAGATCCAGGAATTCCGCCCGCCGACCCCCGGTTCCGGCCCGCACGGACTCGTCGAAGATAAGGACGGCAACATCTGGTTCACCGCGAATTCCAAGGGCTACATCGGCAAGCTCGATCCGCGAACCGAAAAGTTCACCGAGTACAAACTCCCCGCCGACGCGAAAGATCCCCACACGCCCCTGTTCGACCAGAAGGGCGTTCTCTGGTTCACAGTTCAAAACTCCCAGAAGGTCGGCCGGCTCAATCCCGCTACCGGCGAGATCAAGGTTGTCGACGTGCCCACCAAGCCCTCGAATCCCTACGGCATGGTCGTCGACACCAAGGGCACTCCTTACTACTGCGAGTTCACGGCCCCCAAGATCGCCGCGATCAATCCCACCACCATGGCGATCAAGGAGTGGACCCTGCCCAACAAAGACGCTCGCCCGCGCCGCATCGCCATCACCGCCGATGACATCATCTATTACGCCGATTACGCCCGCGGGTATCTCGGCCGTCTCGATCCCAAGACCGGCGCCGTGAAGGAATGGCCGTCGCCCAGCGGTCGCGACTCGCAGCCCTACGGCATCACCGTGGTCGATGGAGCTATCTGGTATAGCGAATCGAACGTGAAGCCGAACACGCTGGTGCGCTTCGATCCCAAGACCGAAAAGTTCCAGACCTGGGCGATCCCCGCCGGCGGCGGCGTAGTACGCAACATGATGACTACCCGCGACGGTAACATCGTGATGGCCGAAAGCGCCCTCAACATCGTCGCCCTGGTTACAATCGCTAAGTAACTTATGAAACTCTTGACCGTGTCATCACTCGCAGCGTTCGCCGTGTTTCTTGGGCTTGCTCTCCGCGCTCAGGATCCCGACGCGCAAGCCAAGGCCAAAGCCAAGGGCAAAGCCCGCCCGCCCGTCGTCGACACACTCGGAGAAGGTCCCTGGGATCTGAAAACGGAAACCGGAAATGTCCACGTGTCCGTCGTCACCAAAGGGCTCGATCATCCCTGGGGCCTCGCGTTCGTTCCGGGAGGCGATATGCTCGTCACCGAGCGTGGCGGTCGCCTCCGCGTGATCCGCAAAGGCGTGTTAGATCCCGCACCGCTCGCCGGCCTTCCCGCGATCCGCGCAGTTAGCCTCGGCGGTCTGATGGACATCGCCCTGCACCCCAACTTCGCGCAGAATCGGCTGATCTACTTCACCTACTCGAAGCCTGGTGCCGAGGACCCCGCGCATGCCACCACAGCGGTCGGCCGAGCGCGTTGGGATGGCGGGCCCACGCTCACCGACGTCAAGGACGTCTTCGTCGCCGACGCTTGGTTCGGCGGCAAGGGCGCGCCCAAAGGCTGCTGCGGAGAAGGCCCGGCCGATGGCAACAGCCACGGCTCGCGCATCGTCTTCGACCGAGCCGGTCTGCTCTACGTCACTAGCGGCGACCGCAATTACGGAGAGCTGGCCCAGGATCCTTCCACCGACATCGGCAAGATTTTGCGCATCAAAGACGACGGCAGCATTCCTCCTGATAATCCGTTCGTTGGTATGCCTGGATACGAACCCGAGATCTACACTATCGGGAATCGCAATCCATTGGGCTTGACGGTCCATCCCGTCACCGGCGAGATCTGGGAGTCCGAATTCGGGCCGCGCGGCGGCGACGAAGTGAATCGCATCCAGGCGGGTAAGAACTACGGCTGGATCGTCGTGACCAAAGGCGAGCACTACAACGGCGAGCCCAGCGAGAAGACTCACGAAGGTATGGTGGACCCGGTGCTGCATTGGGAGCCGTCGATCAATCCCGGCAACCTGATCTTCTATAGCGGCGACAAATTCCCGCAGTGGAAGGACAACCTGATCATGGGGACCATGACTCGCTCCGTCCTGCGCGCGACATTCGATGACAAAGGAAATCCCACCGGCCAGGAGCGCATGCTGACCGAGCTAAAGCAGCGCTTCCGCGACACCCGCCAGGGTCCTGACGGGTTCATCTACCTGCTGACGGATGAAACCTTCGGCGCCGTCCTCAAAATGGAGCCAGGCCAGTAGAATTCGGCCATGTGGGGCAGGATTGTATCCTGCGCGCGGGTTTATAACCCGCGCCCGTCGCAAGTTGAGAACCTGGATCGGGTGGGGCAGGCGATCTTGTCGCCTGCCAGCCTTTCGACAACTACGATAGCCTCGAAAATACCGATGCAGCCCCGCCCGTTAGGGCGGGGAGCTTCATCCGCAATGTCTGATGACGCCTCTGGGCTGCGGGTTTATCCAGGCCAGGTCGTCCCGATCAAGGTCACAATTCGCCACCTTACCAAATGTTCAAATGTTCAGAGGACAAATGCTCAATCCATTGAAGCTGCGCGGCAGTCTCCGGAATGGTTTCTCCGCGTGCGGCGCCCACCACCTCTAACGCCTTATCCGCGCCCATGCCCGGCGCAAGCAGCACCCCTGCGGCGACGAGTCCTGAACGTCCGATGCCTTGTCTGCAATGCACTGCGACGTTCTTGCCCGCTTCCAGCGCGGCCGCAATTGCGTTGAACAAGGAACAGCGCCTCGCGTGTCGATGAGGGCGCTCCACGGTCCGGAATCGGGAACGAAACAAAACGAACACCCTTCGATTCGGCGACGTCACCTTCGTTACTCAGTTCGAACTGCGCGGCCTCGTCCTTTTCGAGCAAGGAAACGACAACATCAAGACCGGCTTCGCGCCAGCCGCTGATCTCGTCCTCGAGCCAGTCTCCGCCACGAGGGCGACTGGCCACGGCCAGCTTCCAACGCCACGGGCCGGGGATCCCAAATAGCTTGGGTTTCATGGCCCCTGTCAAGATACATGCAATGCCGGAGCATTATCTCTTCCTCGATGAGGCTTTACTACGATCTCCACATCCTGATTCAGCGCCACCAGAAAACGCAGAAGGCGCTCCACGGAGAACTGCCGGAACTCTCCCCGCAGCATCTTGGATACATCGGGTTGGCGGATACCTAACAGCTCAGCCGCCTCGACCTGTTTCAATCGCCGCGCTTTCATGATCGCGCCGATCTTGAACACTAACTGCGCCTTGACCAAATGTTCTTCCGCATTCGGCACGCCGAGATCCTTGAACACATTACGGCTTCCGAATTCGTGCCCTCTCTTGCTCATCGCGGCGCACCTTATGACTTAAGACTGATATAGTGATTTCACTATAACGCGCCGACGCCCTCAACCTACCCGGCCAATCACCCAATTCCCACTCGCTTATCCCCATCCATCCCACCAACTTCCCACTCCGTACGACCCTCCAATCCTCCCTCCTCCGCTACCCTCTCCGCACGAAGGGAATTATCGAATCATCATGTCATCCGACGTCAAAACCAAATCCGCCCGCGCCAACGGCGCCAAGTCCCGCGGCCCCGCCACCCCGGAAGGCCGAGCCAAGTCGTCCCGCAACAGCCTCCGCCACGGCCTCTCCGCCAAGTCCGTCGTGCTCCCCGCCGAATCCCACGAACAGTTCCAGCTCCTCCTCGACGCCCACATCCAACAGTTCCACCCCGCCAACCCTGTCGAAATGGATCTGGTCGAGGCCATGGCCGTCGCCCGCTGGCGCCTGCGCCGCCTCCACGCCCGATGGCAATGCTCTAAACTTGCCAAGAGGCATTGACGATCGCTGTGACTCATCGCGGCTTCTTGATTCTCACGATTGCGGCCAGCACATCTCTGGCGCAGACGACTCCCGAGGCGACCTTTCAGTCACTGTGTGCGACATGCCACAGCGCGGGCAATCTCTTGGGAGCGCCGCCGCTCGAGACGCTGCGTAAGATGTCCTCGAAAGCCATCCTCGCCGCGCTTGAAACTGGACGCATGTCGACTATCGGCGCGGGTCTGACCGCCGTTGAACGTCAATCGGTTGCCAAGATTGGAGTGAGCGACACTTCGGTATCCACCGCGAAGTGCACCGGCACACTTCGTCCGAACGGATATTCAAACGGACAATGGAACGGCTGGGCCGACGCCGCTAACACGCGATTCGCCAAAAGCTCTGGCCTGACACCACAGACAACGCCGAAACTGAAACTCAAGTGGGCCTTCGGATTCCCTGGCGTCACGACCGCCTTCGGAACGCCCACCGTTATCGATGGCAGAGTCTTCGTGGGCGATGCCAACGGCGTCGTCTATGCTCTCGACGCCCGCACTGGATGCGCCTATTGGACCTACACCGCTGCGGCAGGCGTCCGCGTCGCACCAGTCGTCGGCGGGCGATCCGTATACTTCGGCGACCTTCGCGGCAACGTCTACGCTGTCAACATCGCTACCGGCGCTCTGCTCTGGAAAGTTCGCGCCGACGATCACCCCATGGCCGTCATCACCGGCTCGCCGAAGCTCGACGCGGGCCGATTGTACGTTCCCGTGTCGGGGCGAGACGAGTCCATCGCCGCCACCAATCCGTCTTACGAGTGCTGCACGTTCCGAGGCAGCGTCGTTGCGCTCGATGCGGCCACCGGTAAACGAATCTGGCAGGCCTATACCATTCGCGACGAGCCCAAGGTCACCGGGCAGAACACCAAAGGCGCCAAGACCTGGGGACCATCGGGTGCGGTTCCCTGGTCATCTCCAACTCTGGATGTGAAGGCGCGGGTCCTATATATCGGTACGGGCGTGAACTATTCCAACCCGGCGACAGACACCAGTGACGCGATTCTCGCCTTCGACATGGACTCGGGCCGGCTGCTGTGGTCGCGCCAGTTCAACACCGGCGATAGCTACAACTTCGCTTGCGGCGCGGAAGATAAGACCAACTGTCCCAAATTGCCTTTCGTCGATTACGATTTCGGCCACTCGCCCGTCCTGCGCAACCAGATCCTCTTCGCCGGCGACAAGGGCGGCACCGTCTACGGTCTAGATGCGGACCAGCAGGGCAAGCTTCTCTGGAAACAGAAGATCGCATCTGGCGGCGTCAATGGCGGCTTCATGTGGGGCGCGGCGAGCGATGACCAGGGCGTCGCCTACATCGGTATTTCCGACTTCACCGCAGGTAAGCCGGAAGTCGGCGGCGGCCTGGTCGCGTTCCAACTCAAGACCGGCGAGAAACTCTGGATGACGCCTGCGCCCAAGCCAGCGTGCATCGCGACTCCGGGATGCAGTGCCGCGCAGCCCGCACCAGTGACTGTGATCCCGGGCGTCGCGTTCCTCGGATCGTCCGACGGACATATTCGCGCTTACGAAACGACCAAGGGTGCGATCATCTGGGACTTCGATACCGCGATCGACTTCCAAACCGTGAACGGCGTGAAGGCCCACGGCGGATCGATCATCAGCATGGGGCCTGTTATCGCTGGTGGCACGTTGTATGTCACATCCGGCTATGGGGGCAATGGCATGCCGGGCAATGTGCTGCTAGCGTTTTCACTTCCACGCTGAATAGATCTGCTTGCTGACGAGCTGCGCCGGATTCGCCCCGGGCTTGGGCCGAAACTTCTGCACGCGTCCGCTGTCGACTTCGGCCGTGTAGAAGTTGCCTTCCTGATCGACGCTGAAGCCGTGCACGCCCCAGAAGCCGCCGGGGAAGTCTCCCCAAATGCCCCACGAGTACAGAAACTTTCCGTCCAGATCGTACTTCAGCATCTTCGAAGTGCCGCGATCGGCCGCCCACAGCGTCCGGTCCGCGCCGATATATAAGAGGTGAATGTCGGACGGGTCCGCGCCCATGCTGAACTCAAAGAGATACTTGCCGTTTTCGTCGAACACCTGGATGCGCTTGTTGCCGCGATCGTTGACGTAGACGCGGCGCGTCTGCGGATCTACGGCGATGCCGTGTACGTTGCTCATGTTACGTCCCCAATCCATGAGGAACTTGCCGTTCTTGTCGAACTTCGCCACGCGGGTTCCGTTGTAACCGTCAGCGACAAACATGGTGCTGTCGGGCAGCCACGCAAGGAACGTTGGGCGGTTGAAGTGGGTCCCATCAGCGCCGGTCACCTTGGGTGTGCCGATGGTCTGGACCAGTTGCTTGCCATCGTGCGAGAACTTATAGATGACGCCCATGTGATCGTCTACGATCCAAACATGTTTGTCCGGATCGTAGGGGTTGATGGCGACGAAGTGCGGGCGCTGCAGGATCTTGTCCCACTGGGTCCAGCGCTCGACGATGTTGCCATTCGCGTCGGCGATGACGATGCAGTTCTCCCACTTGGCATCGACGCCGACGGTTCCGGACCAGCCGTCGGTGGGCGCGCCGGGGACCGATCCGCTCGCTCCACCTCCAGGCAATGAGGCAACGGTCGCGTCGCGCCAGGGCAGGCGGCCGATGGGGAATTGGATGCTCGGGCCGAAGTCGGTCAGTAGCTTGGATTGCGGCCGCTTGATGTTCGGCAGCTCGCCGCGGAAGAGCATAATGATGCGGTTGGGGCTCTCGGCGTAGACGCTCTGACCGGCGCCGTAGGTCCACTTCTCGTTGCCGGGAAGCGTGCTGATGTCTTTGGGCCAGCCCTTCACGATTTCATACTGCCCGAACATCTCTTGGCCACCTTTAGTCTGGGCCAGCGCTACAACAGCAGTGGTCAGTAAGAGAACTTTTTTATTCATCGAGTGGCTCCACTTTCAATATGGACGCTCCGTGGTTATTGCCGATCCATAATACCGGTTTCGATCCCGAATTATCCACGAACACCCGGCGGATATTCGTGAAGCGCGGCATCAGGTATTCGGTGAACTGCCCCGACTTCGGGTCGAGCCTTAACACGCGGTCCGAACTCATGGACCCGGTCCACGCATAACCCTGCTTATCGAGAGTCACATCATAAGGAGCGCTAAACGGAGTCGGGGCTTCCCATTCCGTGAAGCGTTCGCTTTTTGTGTCGAACATGGCGATCCGGTTGCCGCGGTATTCGCCGATCCAGAGCCGGTCCTCGGCATCCATTTGAGCACGGCGCGGGGCGGATGCGCGGGTCGGAGTCGGGAAGAGGCTGATTTTCCCCGTCTTAGCGTCAATACGCCCGATGTGTTCGGCGTAAAAGTCGGTGAAGTAGGCGTTGTTGTGCGAGTCCGGGATGACGTCGTAGATGTTGTGGTTCTCGCCTTCCTTGGCGTCCTTGAACGGGGCGAAATCCTCGAACTTGCCGGTGGCCGGGTCGAGGCGATGAATCATCGCGAAGCCGTTGTTCTGGAGCCACACCTTGCCGTCCACGTGACTGCTCTGCGGAGACGCCATGTTGACCTGCGTCATATCCTTGTTGAACTCGCCGGTGAGCGGGAACATCTGGAAGCGCTCGGTCTTCGGATCGAACTTCGCGACGGTGGCTTGAAAGCTGACGCCGAACCAGAGGTTGCCCTGGCGGTCGGTGCGCAGGCCGAGCTCGCCCAGAGGCCATCCCGGCTTGGTGACAGGGATCGAGAATTCGGTCAGCTTGCCGGCTTTGGGATCGAACTTGCCGATCTCCTGCTCGCCGAAGTTCGAGTACCAGACGATGCCGGCCGCGTCCACAATGACGTCATGAGGTTGGATGGTTTTGCGCGGCAAATCGTATTCGGTGATGATCACTTGCGTGCCCTTGGCTTTGGGGCGGGGCAGAGTCTTGAGGGCGTAATTCCAGGTAGCGGACTTTGCCGGGGCCGTGCTCAGGTTCACCGTACTCATATAGGCGGCCTGACGCTCGCGGGCGAGCCGCAAGCTCTCACCGCGGTTTTCGAGCAGGCGTTGGGCCTTGCGGCGCTGCGTTTTCAGGGGGGTCGACTGATTGGCGTACGTGCTCATGCGCTCCATGACCTGGATGAATTCGGCGGGGGTGTGGCGCGAGCGCGTGATGAAGTCCAGGCGATGGCAATTGACGCAGTTGAGCAGGAAGCCCTTCTGGTCGTCGGGGCCGGGCATGCTGAGCAGCCACTCGGCGTTGGAGAGCTGCGAGGCGAGGTCCTTGGTTTTGGCGAGCTTCAGGTCGGCGGCGGCGGTCTTGTTGGAGGCGATCTCGATGGGGCCGGGGTCTTCGAGGTCATAACCTGTTGCACGGATGCGGACCGTGTAGTGGCCCGGTTCGAGGCGGGTGCGAGGGAAGGTGTATCGTCCAGTGGCGTCGGTGACGACGGTGATGGTGACGGGCGTATTTGCTCGCTGGGCGCTGACCAGGACGCCTTCCATGGGACCTTCTTCGGCGGAGCGGACGAGTCCGGTGAGGGCTTGGCCGTTTGCGAGCCCGATGGTGCTGAGAACAGCAGCGACAAAGACTGTGCGGTGCGCGGCGTGCATCATGCGAAGTCTACTCCAAAGTCGGGAAGGTCACAACCTGTGCTTGGGTTAACCGTCCCTCCGATGAATCTGCCGCCAAGCTGTTTATAACCACAACCGAGAGGAGGTCTTCACGTTACCGTTTGGTCATGACCAAGGTGACCGGTGAATCTCCCGCTAGGCAATCTTCGTTCGCAGCGGTGTACCCCGTCTTTTGAGCATGGACGCGCACTATCTGCCTATTTGCGGCGTGAGCCGGAAGTGAAAAGCTACCCTCCGTTCCAGTGAAAACGGCCTCGCTGTCGTATCCTACGACCATGACCCGTGCACCCGAAATCCCATTTCCCGCAGCGTCGATGATGATTCCTCTCACGCTTGCGCTCGTATCCGCACGCAAGCGGATCGAAATGGTGGGATTGCGATCCTCGCCGAGCTGCACTTCAGACTTTCCTGTTAAGAAGGCACTTTCAACCGAGGCATAGATTGTCAATTTGCCGTCTTGTGGCTTGCTTCCTTCCGGAATGTCAAATTGCCATCCTCCAGCGATCTTCTTGGGCTCCGATGATGCAGACGCCCAGACCTTCGCGTCTTCGACTGGTGTTGCTGTGGGTCCGAGAACAATGGTTCGCAAGTGATATATCGCACGGTTCCGGTCCACTATGCGAGTCTTTTCCAGGTATGTTGATGCCAGCGTTGGTATGATGCCGACGATAACTAAGGCAACAATAGCAATCCAGCCGATAGAACTCACTTTCCGTGTCTGTATCCTGAGAACTAAGAAGATAATCGCTGCTACGACGAAAGCTGCGAGGCTCCATTGGTTCGAAATCCCGGCGGCGATCTCAATCAATCTGGCCATGACCAGAGATTCTAAATGAAATGAACTTGATGTGCACGAACTAATTGAGGTGCGGGCTGCAATAAATAGCACCGAACCGGGTCCCGGCGGGTGGAGTATAGTTCTTGATGTGGGACATGGCCACTCAACTCTGGGACTTCATTCAGACAAAGTGACCGCCTTGTTTTCCGTTCTGGCCCAGCTTGCTCGGCGGTTTGCAGGTATCGCGGTCATTTGCGGTCTGGCATTCGCTGAGCAGGGCGTTCTGGTTGTGCATGTGAGCGATCCTCAGGATCGACCCATCCAGGGTGTTTCGCTTGCGACTCAAGGGGACGGGTCCACTGGCGCGCCGACTTCTGGCCAAGGCAGAACCCGCATTAGACTAGCCGCGCAGACGCGCGCTAAGACCTGGGTGACCTTACAGGTCGTTCGACCGCAAGACCTGGTTTTCATCTCCCCTTGGGACAAGCGCGTTCAGGTGCCGCCATTCGAGAACGAGAGCGAGAACTTCGTGCCGGTTGTTCTCATCGAGCGCGGCAATCGCTTGGCTCTGGAGAATGGTCAAGCTGTGGCCGCAATCGCGGCCAGGGTGAACGAAAGGAATTCGATTAACGCGGTGGGCGCAACCGAAAATCCAAAGAGCAATCAGACCGCGCTAGAAGAAGTGGCGCGTGAGTTTGGATTGGCCCCCGACGATGTAGACCGGGCAATTCGGGCTTGGGGGAAGAAGACCACGGACCCGTACGAGAAGGGGCTGGCGGCGTTATATGAGCGTGCGTACCCGGAGGCAAGCAAGCTGCTGGCGTCTTCATTGGAAGTGCGCGAACAAGAGGAGCGGCAGATCCAGAGCAAAGTGGTAGATGCGGCTTTCTTCCTGGGTTATTCGTTACACGAAGAAGGCCGCTACCGTGAGTCCGCCGACGCGTATCGGAAAGCTCTGAGCGTGCGGGGAGAGGATTCGGGAACGATGAACAACTTGGCTATGAGTCTGATGCATTCGGGAGACTATGTGGGGGCGGAGTCGCTATTCCGAACGGCCCTCGCGGCTCGAGAGAGAGCTCCGGGACCTACGCATCCGGATACCGCTGCCAGCCTGAACAACCTGGCCGCGCTTCTAAGTGACAAGGGAGATTATCAGGGAGCGGAGCCACTGCTCCGCCGGGCCTTCGGGATCGACGAAAAAGCGCTGGGATCTGAACACCCAGCGACCGCGACCATCGTGAACAACCTGGCGGGACTCTCAAGGGCCAAGGGGGACTATGCTGAGGCGGAACGGCTGTACCGGCGGTCCCTCGCGATCGACGAGAAAGCGCTGGGACCCGAGCACCCTGATACCGCAATAATCCTGAACAACCTGGCGGATCTGCTTGAGGACAAGGGAGACTATGCGGGAGCGGAGCCCCTTATCCGCCGAGCCCTCGCTATTGATGAGAAAGCCTTGGGGCCTGAGCACCCAATGATCGCTATCGGCCTGAATAACATGGGCAAGCTGTTGATAGCCAAGAAGGACTATGCGGGAGCGGAGCCCCTGCTTCGCCGAGCTTTGGCTATCGATGAGAAGGCTCTGGGGCCTGAGCATCCATTTACCGCCGCCAGCCTTCACAACCTGGCCGTGCTGTTGAAGGACAAGGGAGACTATGCGGGGGGGGAGCCACTGATCCGCCGGGCCATCGCTATCCGAGAGAAGGCTCTGGACGCCGAACACCCACTTACCGCTGAAAGCCTAAACAGCCTGGCGGAACTGCTGTTGGCAAAGGGGGACTATGCGGGAGGGGAGCCGCTTTTCCGGAGAGCCATCGCTATCGATGAGAAAGCGCTAGGGCCCGAGCACCCTCATACCGCCGATCACTTAAAAAATCTGGCGGGAGTGTTGAAGGCCAAGGGGGACTATGCCGAAGCGGAACCGCTCTTGCGTCGGGCCCTGGCTATTTTCGAAAGGGTGTTCGGCGCCGATTCTTTAGGCGCACAACAACTCCGATCATCTTTACAGGAAGTACAGGAGCGGTTACGGCAAAAGCAATGAGCCTCCGGATTTCGCCATCTAGTCTTTCCCAATTGGGCGGGCCATAACCGCGCCGCTTTGGCGACTGTGCTTTCTTGTACCCTGAAATAGGAAGGAAAATACTCGCCAATGAGCTTGAAGGACGAGATTATTCGACGCGTGGAAGCCCTACCGGCATCACAGCAACGCCAAGTGCTGGCGTATTGCGACACGTTCGGGCAACCTTGTGCCCGCGGCGAAGCCGGAAGCTCGCTGCTTTCTTTTGCCGGTATTCTCGACGACACATCGGCGCGCGAGATGAGGGAAGCCATCCAAGCGGGCTGTGAAGGTATCGGGAAGTTAAATGTCGTCTGACCCATTTATTTAAGAGAAACAGGGTAAGCGGTCGTTGTCCCGGATTTCTTCCAGATTCCTATGATGCCCCTGAACTGGTCCGAAAAGGGAGTGCGGGTATCGGATGGCCGATAGCGGAGGCGAAACGCGACTCGACCTTCGGGCATCCATACTATACATGAAGATCTTCTTGGTTTCGCTTTTCCTCCTAACAGGTGCGTTCGGCCAGAGCTTATCGGTGGGTATTCGTGGGGGTGTGCCCTTCACTGGCGCGCTTTCCGATCTGACGACTAACGGAGTGGATGTGGTCAGCAGAAGTTTTTCCAATTCGAATCAATATATTATCGGGCCGATGGTCGAACTCCATCTACCGTTCGGTCTCTCCATCGAAGCCGACGGGCTATACCAGCCTCTGAATCTGACCACCGAAACCCAAGTCGTGCCTCAAACGACCGTTTTTCGCACCTCGAAGAATGTCAGTTCGTGGGAGTTTCCGATTCTGGGCAAGTTTCGGCTGCCACTCCTGCCGTTGGTTAAACCGTACGTTGACGCCGGACCGAGTTTCCGAGTGGCAGGATCAGACCTGAGTTTTGTCTCCAGCAGAGGCCTCACCGCCGGACTTGGCCTGGAGCTTAAGATCTCCAAACTGCGGATCGCGCCGGAGGTCCGTTACACACGTTGGGGTTCGGACACCAAGCCAACCGTGGGAAATGTAATCTCCGTTGCATCCAATTCGAATCAGGGTGAATTCCTGGTGGGAATATCGTTCTGAACGGCTTGGTACCCAGACAAAGATAAGTTCACCAGGTTGAAAACGCGCCCCATAGATGATGTAATTCTCGTGTTATGAAAACGGGAGTCTTGTTGGTCTTGTCGGTGGCGCTGACAGCGCAGGAGCCAGCGGCCCCCAAGTTCAAGTTCGATCCGGACTGGCCCAAGCCGCTGCCGAACAAGTGGAAAATGGGCGGCGTCACGGGGCTAGCTGTCGATAAGGACGACAACGTTTGGGTGTTGAATCGTCCGAACGATCTGACCGATATCGAGCTGGAGGCCGAACTGACTCCTCCGCTGGCCGATTGCTGCGTGCGGCCTCCCGCGATGATCCACATCGACAAGAACGGCAACGTGATCGGTTCCTTCGACGCGCCCCAAGGGCACGGCATGGCGGTGGACAGTAAAGGGTTCGTCTACATCGGACAGAACACGGTTCGCAAGTACGATCCCAAGACCGGGAAAGTGGTCGGTGCGACGCCTCGCGCACCTGAGACCGAGACCGGTGGAGCCGCGGGCGCTGCCGAGCCGACGCTTCCTCCGCATACTCCAGGCCGCGGAAGCGCGGGACCGGTTGCGGGATTTCTTACTCCTCCCGGCGGCCGCGCGGGGCCGAATCCGGCTCGGGAGGCGGCGATCGCGGCGTTTCGCGCGAAATATCCTCCGACGACACCGATGATCGTGGGAGGACTTGAAGAGATACGGCTGGATGAACCGGCTCACGAACTTTACGCCGCGGACAATTATTTGGGCGGGCGCGTGATGGTGTTCGACCTGGACACGTTGAAGTTCAAGCGCGGCTGGGGTGCCTATGGACATGCATTATCGGAGATCAGCACCAATGACGCGGATCGCGCGTATACTCCGGGCGGACCGATGCCCAAAGAGTTCCGGGGGCACCTGACGCTGAACATATCGAATGACGGTTTGGTCTACGCGGCGGATCGGAATGCGAACCGCATCCATGTGACGACGAAGCAAGGTAAGTTCGTGAAGGAATTTATTCTGGCGCCGATGACTGGCGTGGGCGGGTCGGCCGGTGGCGTGATGTTCTCGCCGGACAAGCAGCAGCGCTTGCTGTATGTTTCCGATCTCACGAATAACCACATCTGGTTTCTCAACCGCGAGGATGGCAAAGTGGTGGGCCAGATGGGGAGCATGGGTGAAAACGGGGGGCAGTTCTACGGGTTACATATGATTGGTGTCGACTCCAAAGGCACCATCTACACTGGTGAGGTGTTCGCCGGCGAGCGGGTTCAGCGATTCGTGCCGGTTAGATAGGGAGCAAATCATGAAAATACAAATCATCGCAGCATTCGCGATCCTCGCCAGCGCGGTATCGGCGCAGAACATCAACAAGTTCGTCATCTCGGACGAGGCTGCCAAGAAGACGCTGATCAAGTACGAGATCTCGGCCGATACGGCTGCGAAGATCACGCAGGCCTGCGTCGACTTCGCCACCAAGAACAACATGGCGGTCAGCGTTTTCATCCTCAGCCCCACGGGGCAGATCGTGCATGCGCATCGCATGGACGGCCAAGTCCCGATTAACACCGAGACGGCTCTGTTGAAAGCGCAGAGCGTCCTGTATACGCGCGATTCGACGCATGCGCGCGCGAACCAGGTCGCCAACAACGTGGCTTTGCAGTTGCGCTGGGCCAAGCTGCCCGTGTTTCCGACATCGGGTGGATTGCCGATCATCGTCGATGGGCAGATGATCGGGGCGATTGGCGTGGGCGGCGGGAATCGGGACGAGGAATGCGCGTATCAGGCGCTCACTACCGTGGTGGGGCCGCAGCCGCCGCTGGCTGGTCCGGCTCCCGCGCCGGTAAAGCCCTGACTTCGCTCCTCTACTTCTTGATGTGTTTTTCGAGCATCTGACGCCGCACCACGGCGCCGTAGACGTTGCCGTCCGCATCGACGCCGACGCCCTCCGCGCCGCTATGCTCGATAGTCGTCGATTCCATATCTTCGATGAAGTAGTCGACTTTGCCGGTCTTGGCGCTACCGATGCGGATGCCCTTTTTCCAGCCGGGCTGATCAGGGCCAAACGATTCGGAGTCGGCGACGTACATGGCGTCGTCTTTCAGAATGAGAATGCCGCTGGGGCGGCCCCACTGCGTCCATGTGTCCAGATACTTGCCGTCCTGATCGAAGATCTGGATGCGGTTATTGGAGCGGTCGCCGACGAACAGACGTCCGCGCGAATCGATGGCGATGGTGTGCGGGTTGAAGAACTCGCCCGGGCCCGAGCCGTGTTTGCCCCAGGACATTAGAAATTTTCCGTTCTTGTCGAATTTCGAAACGCGATCGTTGCCGGTGGTGCCGCCGCTATGTCCCTCGGTCACGAAAATATCGCCGTTGGGAGCGACCAGGACATCGGTGGGTTCGTCGAACTCACCGGGCGCGGCGGAGACAACTCCCGCCTTGCCGAGGGTGAGCAGCACTTTCCCTTCGGGCGAGAATTTGAACACCTGATGACCCTTACCGTCCTTGACCTGCGAGTCGGTGACCCACAGGTTTCCCTGCGCATCGACGGTGGCGCCGTGCGGGAAGACGAACATGTTCTCGCCCCAGGCTTTGAGCAGCTTGCCGGACTTGTCGAATTTGAGGATCGGAGGCTCGGGGCGGCCGGCGCAGGAGTTATCCTTGCAGCGGTGAATGACGTAGATGCTGCCGTCGGGCGAGACCTCGACGGCGGTCACCGCGGCCCAGGGAACGCCTCCGGGAGGTTTGCCCCAATCGCGCACCGTGCGATAGGGGTTGGGAAGATCGTTGATGGGTTGAGAGACCGGCTGGGCATATGCGGCTGCTGCCGCAATCGCGATCCATAGGTGCACCGTGGTTGGTTTCATAGTTCGTCGATCATCATACTCCGCCGCTCCGCGCGATACAATCGAGGGTCGGAGGACCCGACCATGCGTTTCGTCCGGATTTCGGTGCTCGTAGCTCTATCCTTGTTGTCGCTCACGGCACAGAGCGCCAGTTCTCCCATCGACGCGTCTCCGCACCGGGTCCAATTCGTTCGAGTCAATGGCGATGTCCGATTGGAGGTGCTCGATTGGGGAGGCTCGGGGCGACCTCTTGTATTGCTGTCGGGGTACGGAGACACTGCGCACGTTTTCGATTTGATTGCGCCAAAATTGTCGGACACTTACCATGTCTACGGCGTGACCAGACGCGGATTCGGCGCTTCTGATTCTCCAGCTTCGGGATATTCGGTAGATGCCCTGGCCGGAGACCTGCTCGATGTGTTCGATGTGATGCGCCTCAATAAACCAGTGTTGGTGGGACACTCCATTGCCGGTGAGGAGATGACCGCTCTGGCATCCGGCCACCCAGATCGGATCGGTGCCTTGGTTTATCTCGATGCCGCCTATGACCGTAGTGCGACCAGGGACCTTCCTCTAGAACAGAAGATCGAAATGTCCAAGAGATACGGCAAAACCGCCTCTATCTGGTTGGAAATCAAGGAAAGCACGCCCAAGCCAGACTACGCTCACGTCCAAGCGCCTGCGCTTGCGATGTTTGCTGGATGGCCTTTCCCGGACGATATTGAGAAGATTCAGGACGAGCCGAGGAGGCGTGAAGCTGAAAAACGCTACATGGAGCGACGCCAAGCCACGATTCAGGAGTTTCAAAGAAGTATGCCCCGCGCGCATGTCATCGACCTGTCGAATTCCGACCATTATATGTTCCTGTCACACGAGGCCGACGTATTGCGTGAGACGCGGGCTTTTCTCGCAGCCCTACCGTAACGAAGCCCAACTCGGGAAGCGATACAATCGACGGTCGGAGGACCGCCGATGCGCACTGTCCTATTGGCCTTGCTCGCGATCCCGGCTTTCGCCGCCGACTCCGCACCTGCCGTTGCCGTAACTGGCGGGCAGATCCGCGGCGGCGCTCTTCAGAATGGCGGCGCGGTATTCAAGGGCATCCCGTTCGCGCAGGCTCCTGTTGGCGATCTGCGCTGGCGCGAGCCCGCAGCGGTCAAAGCCTGGTCCAGCGTTCGCGAGGCGACCTCCTTCGGCGCGCCGTGCGCCCAGAACGCCGGCGGGCGCATGCAAGACGCCATGCTGAATGGGGCCAGCGAGGACTGCCTGTTCCTGAACGTGTGGACTTCCGAGTGGCCGGCGGGCGCACGCAATCCGGTGATGGTCTGGTTTCACGGCGGCGGCAACTACGCCGGTACCGCGTCGGGAAATAACTTCGATGGCGAAAGCCTCGCACGCCGCGGAGTGGTGCTGGTCACGGCGAACTATCGCCTCTCCGTGTTCGGCTTCCTGGCGCATCCCGAGCTGACGAAGGAATCGCCGCATCACGCTTCCGGGAATTACGGATTGATGGACCAGATCGCGGCGCTGAAATGGGTCCGCGACAACATTTCGAAGTTCGGCGGCGATCCTGCGAACGTCACCATCTTCGGGCAATCGGCAGGAGCCGTGGACGTGAACGTGCTGATGACGTCGCCGCAGGCCAAAGGGCTGTTTCACAAGGTGATCGCCGAGAGCGGGACGGTTAGCAGAGCTCCGGATGATGCGACCATGCGGATGACCGGGCTCGGTGCGGTGATGTCGCCGCGGAGCGGGGACACCTACTCGGATGCGTTGACGCTGGCTGAGGCGGAAAAGGCGGGTGCAACGTTGTTCCCGGGATCGCTGAAACAATTGCGAGACATGCACGCCGCCGAGCTTCTTAAAACAACCGCAGCGCCACGCATGAGCATCGGCCCGGCGAACGGGATTATCGTCGATGGCTGGATTCTTCCGAAGGGTCCAGCGGAAGTGTTCGCCAAGGGCGAGGAACAGCGGGTGCCGCTGCTGATCGGCAATAACTCGCGGGAGCGGACTCCTCCGCAAGTGACCAACGAAGAACTGAGCAAGGCCGTGGATGCGATGTACGGACCGTTCGCCTCACGCGCCTTCGCAATGTATACGCAATCCGCGCCGGATCCGCTGTACGGGAACTCGGGAGCGCAGTGGGTGGTGGACACGATGTATCGTTGCCCGGTAGTGGTCCAGTTGAACTGGCACGCTGAGGCCGGAAACGCTGGCTACGAATACCAGTTCGATCGGGCTGCGCCGGGAAGGGAAGCCGCGGGTGCAACCCATGGAGCGGAAGTCGCGTACGTCTTCGGCAACCTGAATGCGAACTACGCCGCGCCCGATCGCGAAATCTCCGCCGCGATCGAGCAATATTGGACCAACTTCGCGAAGACCGGCGATCCTAACGGAGCGGGACTGCCGAAGTGGCCGAAGTACGATGCGGCGGCGCGTGGATTCATCGAGTTTACAGACAATGGTCCGGTTGCGCGCGAGGGGTTGCGTCGACCTTTTTGCGATGTCTACGTTGAGAACGCTAAACGCCTGATGTCACCTGTGACACAACGGTAGCGATCGCGGTTACGGGGGTGTATACTGGCTCACGCTCGAAAGGAGATCGCTGCATGAAATACTCGCGCAGACAGTTGGGCTTGTTACTCCCGGCCCTGGCGGCTGCCACGGCATCGGCGCAGACTAAGGGGCAAGAGAAAGGGGCTGCTGCGGCCGCGGCTCCAGTGCGCGTGGAGGATCTTCCGGTCATGAAGACCCAGGCGTTCCTGTACAAGGATATTCCGGACACGATCAACGGGAAAAACAAGTCGAAGCGGATGTTCACCGCCAAGACGCATACGGGCTTCAAGATCGAGTCGCACATGAGCGACATCGCTCCCGGTGAAGTGAATCATCCGCCGCATCAGCACCTGCGCGAAGAGATGATGTTCATCCGCACGGGGACCATGGAGCTGACCATTGCCGGAAAGCCCTATCGGCTGGGTCCCGGCGACGTGGGCGTGATCGGTTCCAACGAAATGCACAACGCGAAGAACGTGGGGACCACGCGCGCCGAATACTTTATCTGCAATATCGGCAGGGACGATATTTAATGAGGGGACAGCCAGCCTGTTTCCGCGTCGTTCGAATGACGATAAGAGGAGCATCGAGTCGCGGAAACAGGTAGGCAGTCCCCAGTCAGCTGCGTTTGAGGCGAACGCGAAGGTACACGCTCACGCCCCACGGATGCGCGCCGTAGGCCTGTTGGACCGCGGCGGGGATCACGTAACCGGTCACATTCGCGCCGACGCCCGTTTCGAGATTCGACTTGGTCGCCAGATCGCGGGTGTAGCCGCCGGTGATGGCTTTCACCCGGAACGCTTCTGGCAGCAGATCGTCCTTATCCACTACTTCGAAACGCCCGGTCAGAAAATCCTTTCGCG
>Ga0265313_10000676_pt1 | contig 35141 bp, 26 predicted proteins | sample 4123metaG_FD_203122 | JGI IMG/M metagenome (GOLD analysis project Ga0265313, IMG submission 203122) | Rhizosphere microbial communities from Carex aquatilis grown in University of Washington, Seatle, WA, United States - 4-1-23 metaG | ecosystem: Host-associated > Plants > Roots > Rhizosphere >... | reverse complement strand
TGGGAAGCTGGCGAAATCCTTGCCCCGCTCGGTGGTGAATTGGCCATGTTGCGGCGCCTTCACCACCTTGACGAAGGAATAGCCGATGCTGGTACAGTCGGGATTGACCGACATGACACTGCCGATCATTTGCTTCTGACTGCTCGGGGCAGCGCGGAAATTCGGCTTGGGCGCATTGTCCAGCGCGGCGGGAGGGCGGACGGCGGCAGGCGGCGGCGGAACCGCCGGGGCCGGAGAGGCGATGGCCGCCGGTGCGCAGGTGGCCACCGGCGGGCTGGCCTGATCGGAGGCGCAGGACGCCAGGACGACCGTCCCGAGCATGACACTAAGTGGCAAAATCCGTTGAATGACCGTCATTACCCCCTCCATCGCTCTTGAAATCCCCGGCCCTTGGTACAGCGGGGAGTGCCTGAAGTCAAAGAGGGCAACGACTGCGGCGGGTATTCCGGCGCCATGGATCGTCTGGTCCATGGCGCCCCACCATTGTATGATCGTCTCATAATGTTTCTGAAACACCTCGCCCGCCGCCTGCCGCTGCTCCTCGTCCTCGCCGTCCTGCTCGGCGGAGGCGGCTGGGCATGGATGCGTAACGGCGCCATCCTGGTGGAATTGGCCCAGCCCCGCCGGGGGCCGGCGGTGGAAGCCATTTACGCCACCGGCACGGTGGAGGCGGAGAAATGGGCGCGCATCCCCCCTGTCACCGCCGGCCGCATCGTCGAAGTCTTCGCCTTCGAGGGCGACGTGGTGAAGGAGGGCCAGCCGCTGGCCCGGCTCGATGACCGGGAGGCCCGGGCCCGGGTGGCCGAGCTGGAAGCCAAGGCCGCCTATTGGCGGGAAGAGATGAACCGCTCCGCCGCCCTGGTCCAGCGCGGCATCCGCGCGCCCGAGAACGAGCAGAAGGCCCGCAGCGAGTACAATCAGGTGATCGCCGCCATCAACGCCGCTCGCCAGCGCCGCACCGACCTGCTGGTGACGTCGCCCATGGACGGGGTGGTGCTGAAGCGTGACGGTGAAATCGGCGAACTGGCGGAGGTCAAGGACGCCCTGTTCTGGGTCGGCGCCCCTCGGCCCCTGCGCATCACCGCCGAGGTAGACGAGGAGGATATCGCCCGCGTCCATGTGGGCCAGAAGGTGCTGATCAAGGCTGACGCCTTCGCCGACCGGGTGCTGGAGGCCAAGGTTGATCGCGTCACCCCCAAGGGCGACCCCATCAACAAGACCTTCCGGGTGCGGGTGGTGCTGCCCGACGACACGCCGCTGCTGGTGGGCATGACCACCGAGATCAACATCATCACCAATGAGAAGGCCGATGTGCTGCTGGTTCCCGCCACCGCCGTGAGCGACGGCCGGGTCTTCGTGGTGGAGAACGGGGCCGCCCAGGTGCAGGCGGTGCGGGTCGGCATCCATGGCCGCACCCTGGTGGAGGTGGAGGACGGATTATCGACCGACCGGTCAGTCATAGTCGCGCCGCCCCCCGGGTTGAAGGCCGGCGACCGGGTGCGGATCAAGTAACATGGCGCTGTCGCTGGGGGTGGACATCGCGCTTCAGCATCTGCTCCACCGCCGGCGCCAGACCCTGGTGTCGCTGCTGGGCGTGGCGCTGGGCGTCGCCTTTTTCATCGGCATCTCTGCCATGATGCAGGGGTTCCAGCGCGACTTCATCGCCCGCATTATCGATATTCAGCCCCACATCATCGTCAAGGACGAGGTGCGCACCGCGCCGCCGCAACCGGTGGAACGGCTGTATCCCGGAGCCGCCGTCAGCCTGCGCGGCCTCAAACCTCGGGAAGAGGTGCGCGGCATCCGTGGCGCCCGCAACATCATCGCCACCTTGGAGGAATTGCCGGGAGTGCATGTGGCTCCGGCGCTGTCGGGCAATCTGCTGCTGCGCTTCGGCGGCAAGGACGTCTCGGTCAACGTCACCGGCATCCAGCCCGAGCGCGAGCGCAAGGTCACCCATATCGAGAAGGATTTGCTGTCAGGCTCGCTGGACGCGCTTTACACCACGTCCAACGCCATCATCCTGGGCGAGGGCGTCGCCGCCAAGGCCGGCATCCGCTCGGGCGACCTGATCTCGGCGGTATCGCCGGTGGGCGTGGTGCTCAAGATGAAGGTGGTGGGAATCTTCCGCAGCAACATCACCCTGATGGACAATTTCGACACCTATGTCCTGCTGAAGAAGGCCCAGATTCTGGCCAATCGCGCCAATGTCATCAACCGGGTCAATCTCCGCCTCGACGACGTGGAGGAGGCGTCGCCGCTGGCCGCCCGGATCGAAAGACAATACGGCTACCGCTCCGAGCCATGGCAGGAGCAGTCGCGCAACGTGCTCGGCATCTTCGTCATCCAGAACGCCATCATGTATTCCACCGTCGGCGCCATCCTGATCGTCGCCTGCTTCGGCATTTACAACGTCATCTCGACGGTGGTGTTCGAGAAGACCCGTGATATCGGCATTCTCAAATCCATCGGCTTCCGGGACAGCGACATTCGCCGCATCTTCGTCCTGGAGGGACTGATCGTCGGGCTGATCGGCACCCTGATCGGCTGGGCGCTGGGCTGGGCACTGATCGAATTCATGGCCTCGATCAAGTTCAACATGGAAGGTTTCGTCAAGGCCGAGGGCTTCATCCTCTACCGCACGCCCCGCCACTATATCCTCAGCGCCGCCATGGCCATCATCTCCGCGACCCTGGCCGCCTGGGTCCCGGCGCGGCGCGCCTCGCGGCTCAACCCCGTGGATATCGTCCGGGGGGCGGGATGATACGACGGAGGGAGGGATGATTCGGGCCAATGCCCTCACCCGTGAGTTGCCCGGCCCGGTGCCGGTCACCTTGGTCCGCGATATCGACCTCCAGGTCGCGGCCGGCGAGTTCGTCGCCGTCACCGGGCCCTCGGGCTCGGGCAAGTCGTCACTGCTCTACCTGCTGGGCCTGCTCGACCGCCCCACCGCAGGCATGGTTGAGATCGGAGGTCTGGACACCACTCCGCTCTCCGCCGACGAGTTGGCGGCCATCCGGCTGGCCCGCATCGGATTCGTCTTCCAGTTCCACTTCCTGCTGCCGGAATTCACCTGCCTGGCCAACGTGGAAATCCCCATCCGCCGCCTCGGGCGCCTGAGTGACGCCCAGGCCCGGGACAGGGCAGCCCAGCTGCTCGACGCCATGGAACTGTCCGATCATCGGCGGAAGTATCCCGACCAATTGTCGGGAGGGCAGCGCCAGCGCGTCGCCATTGCCCGCGCCCTGGCCAACGATCCGCCGCTGATCCTGGCCGACGAGCCCACCGGCAATCTGGACACCCGCACCGCCCGGCTGGTGTTCGACCTGTTCCGGAGCTTGGCCCACGACCAGGGCCGCAGCGTGGTGGTGGTAACCCACGACCACGATCTTGCCGCCACCGCCGACCGGCGCGTCCATCTGGTGGACGGCCGGATCGTGGATTGATCAGACGCCCATCTTGGCGGCGAGGATAGCGGCCTGAGTGCGGTTCTCGCAGCCGAGCGAGCGCAGGATGGCGGTCACGTGCAGCTTCACCGTGATCTCGGCGAGATTGAGATCGCGGGCGATTTCCTTGTTGGACTTGCCCTGGCGCAGCATGCCGAGCACATCACGCTGACGCGGCGTCAGCAGGGTGCGCAACCGTTCGGCGTTGAAGTCTCCCTCGGTCGGAGCCAGGGTGTCCGGCACCACGATATGCGGGCTGACGAAAGTATCCCCCCCCAGGACCGAGCGGATGCCAGTCATCATGGCGGCACTGCCCGAGGATTTGCAGATATAGCCGTGAGCGCCTGAATCCAGGGCTTTGCGGACCGCGATGGGGTCCTCGGAAGCCGAAATCACCACCAGATAGATATCGGGCGCGGCACGCCGGATGGCGCCGATGCCGGAAAAGCCATCCATCCCGGGCATGGACAAGTCGACCAACGCCACGTCGATCGTAGGATCGCCACGCACCACCGACAGGGCCTGGGAAAAGTCGCTGGCCTCAAGGGCTTCAACCGGCTGATCCGCCAGACTTTCCAAAACCATTCGAACACCCTCGCGGAAAAGGGCATGATCATCCGCAAGTAGAACCTTCATTATGCTTGCCCCCAAGACAAAGCCCGACGGTCGGCAAAAACAGCCGGACACGCCGATAAAAACCCACGCATCCCAGGGCACAGACCGATGCGTGCCATCCTTCCCTCCGCGGAATTGAAGGCCACGCCCAAGCGACCCGGTCCCGCGGCGATCCCCGAACCCATAATACTTTAAGCATGCTTTTAACGGAGCGGCAACGCCCGATGTCACACCGAAGCGAAATTGTGAAGATTTTGTACCGATCTATGGGCCAGAAACGGAATCGCCTTATCCGCCGGTTGATCGCAGCACAGCCACTGAGGTTGATTAAGGTCAGGGCCGGTAAGTATTCGCCCCTATTCTATGATGCAGAACTGCGACGTGTCGGAAGAGTTCAGAACATCACTACCATCTTTGCGGGTTTCCTCCGCCTACAGCCCGGAAAACTCCGCCACGAAGGCGGCAATTCCCGCCGTATCATTCCGGGAAAACCGGGGCAGTGACAGGCCCGCCACCGGGCCATCGGCCGCCAGGGCGACGATGCTCGCCTCCCGGGGCGCCAGCATCTCCTTGCCCAAGGCGGGGTCCCAGACTTCGATCTTGGGGTGGGGGGCCCACTTGAAACCCTCGATCAACAACAGGTCAACACCCCGAAAGCGAGGAATCAACTCGGCCAGGGGCGGCTCGGCAGCTGGGGGAAAGGCGCGCATCAAGGCGAAACGCCGGGACGAGGCGGTCAGAACCTCCGCCGCCCCCGCCTCCAGCAACACCAGATCATCACCGCCCCCGACCGACGGGTGGTGGTGGGTGTGCTTGACGGTGGCAACCTCGAGGCCGCGATCCCGTAGCGCAGGAATCAACCGGGCCAGCAAGGTAGTCTTGCCGCTGCCGCTCCATCCCGCCACGCCGAATATCTTCATGACCGAAGCCTATCTCCGTTCCATACCGCTGTCACCTCGCCAGCCCCTTCCCCTTGCCTCCGGAGAATGACGATTGCACCCCGCGTCGGGCGCGAGCATGATCCGCGCCCACGGGACAACCACAACATCTGGATCAGGGGCAACATGCAAATCTATCTGGAAGCCCTACTGATGGGCGTTATCGAGGGGCTGACCGAGTTCCTGCCCATTTCGAGCACGGCTCATCTTCTGCTGCTGGGCGACATGCTGGGATTCGAGGGACCGCCGGGCAAAACCTTCGAGATCGTCATCCAGTTGGGCGCCATCCTCGCCGTCTGCGTCGTTTATTCCCACAAGCTGTGGGGTGTCGCGACCACCCTGGGCGACAAACGGTCACAAGCTTTCGTGCGCAATGTGCTCATCGCCTTCCTGCCGGCGGCGGTGATCGGCGCCACCTTGTACAAATACATCAAGCAGATGCTGGAAAGCCCGACGACTGCCGCCACTGCCCTGGTGGTGGGAGGCGTCGCGATTCTGGTGATCGAGCGCATGGTCAAGCGGGTCCGCGTCACCGAGGTCGAGGACCTGTCGCCCAAAATGTCGCTAGCCATCGGCTTCTGCCAGGTACTGGCCATGGTGCCGGGCGTGTCGCGGGCCGGCGCTACTATCATGGGCTCCATGCTGCTGGGCGTCGAACGGCGGGCGGCGGCCGAGTTCTCGTTCTTCCTGGCCATCCCCACCATGGCCGGCGCCACGGTTTATTCCCTGTATAAAAACTGGTCCACCCTCTCGCTGGACGGGGCCGGGCTGATTGCCATCGGCTTCGTTGCCGCCTTTTTCGCCGCCCTAGTGGTGGTCAAGACCTTCATCGGCTTCATCGGCCGCCACGGCTTCGCGCCCTTTGCCTGGTACCGCATCGCCTTCGGCGGCCTGATGCTGGTGCTGCTTCTGACCCGCTGACGGATCGACCCGCCGTCGTCACGATGCCCGGACCCGTTCCGGGCATCTTTCCTTCTGCGGCGTTCCAAGCAAAGAAAAAGGGCCGCCGGTTGAACCGGCGGCCCCAGTGATTTCAAGCCTGTTTCGGCTGCCCCGCCCTTAGTGGGCGGCGGCACCCTCGGCACCCAGACCGGTCTCGGACCGGATGGCCTGGGCCTCGTAGGCGGCACGCTCCGCGGCAGCCCGAGGGCTGTTGTCGAGGACCGAGAACAGCCACGAGAAGAAGAAGGCCGCCGGGATCGAGAACACGGCCGGATAGGCGTAGGGGAAGATTTCGGCCTGGAAACCGAAGCTTTGCACCCAAACCGCCTTGGACAGGACCACCATCAACACCGAGCTGACCAGACCGATGATGCCGCCGATGACGGCGCCACGGGTGGTCAGGCCACTCCAGAACATGGAGAGGACCAGCACCGGGAAGTTGGCCGAGGCCGCCACCGAGAAGGTGAGCGCGACGATGAACGCCACGTTCTGCTTCTCGAAGACCATGCCCAGCAACACCGCGACGACACCCAGGCAGATGGAGGCGATCTTGGACACTGTGACTTCCTTGCCCTCGGTAGCCTGCCCGTGCATGAACACGTTGGCGTAGAGGTCATGGGAAATCGCCGAGGCGCCGGCCAGGGTCAGACCCGACACCACCGCCAGGATGGTGGCGAAAGCCACGGCCGAGATGAAGCCCAGGAACAGGTCGCCGCCGATGGCATGGGCCAACCAGACCGCCGCCATGTTGTTGCCGCCCTTGAGGTTCATGCCGCCCTTGATGGCATCGATGTATTCCGGATTGGTCGACACCAGAGTGATGGCGCCAAAGCCGATGATGAAGGTCAGGATGTAGAAGTAGCCGATGAAACCGGTGGCGAAGAACACCGACTTGCGGGCTTCCTTGGCATCGGGAACGGTGAAGAAACGCATCAGGATATGCGGCAGCCCGGCGGTGCCGAACATCAGGGCGGCGCCCAATGAAATGGCATCGAGCGGATTGCTGACCAGCGTGCCCGGCCCCATGATGGCCGCGTGCTTGGGATGAATCTCGACGGCCTTGGCGAACAGCGCCTCGAAGGAGAAGCCGAAAGTGTTCATCACGCCGAAGGCGATGAAGGTGGCGCCGCCCAACAGCAGGCAGGCCTTGATGATCTGCACCCAGGTGGTGGCGACCATGCCGCCGAAGGTGACGTAAACCATCATCAGTGCGCCGACGATAATCACGGCGTAGAGGTAGTCGAGACCGAACAGCAGCTTGATCAGCTGGCCGGCACCGACCATCTGGCCGATCAGGTAGAAGATCACCACGATCAGCGAACCGGTGGCCGCGAAGGTACGGACCGGCATGCGGGCGAGGCGATAGCCGGCGACATCGGCGAAGGTGTACTTGCCGAGGTTGCGCAGACGTTCGGCGATCAGGAACAGGATGATCGGCCAACCGACCAGCCAGCCCACCGAGAAGATCAGTCCGTCATAGCCCGAGCCGTAGACCAGGGCGGAAATGCCCAGGAACGACGCGGCCGACATGTAGTCGCCAGCGATGGCTAGGCCATTCTGGAAACCGGTGATGCCACCGCCGGCGGCGTAGAAGTCGGCGGCGGTCTTGGTGCGTCCGGCGGCCCAGTAGGTGATGCCCAGGGTCATACCCACGAAGATCACGAACATAATGATGGCGTGCCAGTTGGTCGCCTGCTTCTCGGCCCCGCCGAGATCAGCGCCGGCAGCCATGGCGGCGGTGGCCAGCAGCATCATGCCGCCGGCGGCGAGGAGCACCGCAAGTGCGTTTTTGGTCGTCTTCATCAGCGGGATTCCTCGATGATCTGGCGGTTGAGTTCGTCAAATTCGCCATTGGCGCGATAAACGTAGATGCCGGTCAGGATGATGGCGCTGAGAATGACGCCGACACCGATCGGAAATCCGACGGTCATGACGCCCGCTCCCAGCTTGGCGGCCAGGAACGGCTTGTCGAAGGCAACCAAGCCGATGAAGCCGAAATAGATAACCAGAATGATGGCCGAAAGCGTCCACGCGAACGAGGTCCGCTTGCGGACCAGTTCTGCGAACTTCGGATTGTTCCGAATGTGCTCCGCACTTAGGAGATTTTGAGCTTTTGTCACTTTGACCCTCCACTTTGTCGTCGCCATACCTGATCGGCAGGCTGGCGTCCGTTGTTTTCAACTTCCGGTCTTGGCGCCGGTTTACAGAAATTCTAAGCGTGCAGGCACCTGATGGCACCCATGCGTAGCCGTCATGCGCCCGCAGCTTGCTTGAGGCGTTCATTCTCTCTAACATCCGCCGCCCCGGGCGTCAACTCCGGCAAACGCTAGGTATTTATAGAGATGGTTGACCCCATGAGATCACAGGTATTCGCCCTTAGCGTGACCTGGATTTATTCAAGACAAGCTTCATGATTGTCATAGTTTTTGCTTAGTTCACTTAAATTGACACTTAACGAACCCCTTGTGGGCATTCGTCACCGAACGGACAGCATCCAGTAAACACCCTAGCATGTTCTCTTATTGCATTTCCCCGCATAGGGAGACTTACTCATCGCCACTGTTTTCCCGCCAGAAATCCGTTGAAAAATCCCGGATGGCCACTATCGTAAGCGCGCCATGAACGATATAGACGCACTCGCCAAGATCGACAGCTTTCCCTACCGCCACCGCCTGCGGGAAGTGATGAGCACGCCCGTGCTAACCGCCCCCGACACGGTAACCCTGTTCGAAGCGGTGCGCCGCATGTACGACGCCCGGGTATCCTCCATGGTGGCCATCGACGCCGACGGGCGCACGCTTGGAATCGTCACCGAGCGCGACCTGCTGCGCATCCTGTCCACCGACGGGCCATCGGGCCTGGACGCCACCCTGGCCGAAACCATGACCAAGCCGGTGGCCACCGTGCCGGCCGATGCCTTCGTCTATGTGGCGCTGGGCCGTATGACGCGCATGGGGCTGCGCCATCTGGTGGTGGTGGACGAAGACAACCGCCCCATCGGCATGATCACGGGCCGCGCGTTACTCAAGGTGCGCGCCACCGAGGCCCTGGTCCTGGGCGATTCGGTGGAGAACGCCCGCGACGGCGCCGAAATGAAGACGGTGATCGCCAATCTGCCCAAGCTGGCCAAGGCATTGCTGAGCGAAGGCGTCACCGCCCGCAACATCGCCTCGGTGATCTCCCTGGTGCTGCGCGACATTACCACCCGGGCGGCTGAACTGTCGGAACAGTCCCTGCTTGATGACGGCTGGGGTCACGCCCCCGCCCGCTATGCCGTGCTGATCCTGGGCTCGGGCGGCCGTGGCGAAAGCCTGCTTGCCTTTGACCAGGACAACGCCATCGTTCATGCTGGCGGCTCCGGCGACGACGCATGGTTCGCCGAGCTGGGCAAGCGCCTCAACGAGATGCTGCATCAGGCCGGCATCCCCTTCTGCGACGGCAAGGTGATGGCCCGCGAGGCCAACTGGCGCAAGAGCCTGGACGGCTGGCGCGACGAAATCCATCGCTGGGTGTTCTCGGTCGAGAACAAGACCGTGATGTACTGCGACATCTTCTTCGACTTCCAGGCTGTGTGGGGCGACCGCGCCTTGGCCGAGGAGTTGCGGACCGTGGCCATGGAGAAGGCCTCGCAATCGGCCTTTTTCCTGCGCTACCTCGCCCAGAACGTCGCCGGCATGGACGGCTCCATCGGCCTGTTCGGCAATTTCGTCACCAAGCAGGGCCGGCTCAACGCCAAGAAATTCGGCCTGCTGCCCCTGGTCAGCGCCGCGCGCATGCGCGCCATCCGCGCCCATATTCCGGCGACCAGTACCGACGACCGCTTCACCGCTTTGCACGAGGCCGGCGCTCTGCACGAGGATGACCTGCGCGATTTCATCGAGGTGCGCGAAGTGGTGTTGCGCGTCATGCTCGAACAGCAGCTGGCCGACCTGTCCATGGGCATCACCCCCTCGGCCCGCATCGACCCGAAGCGCTTCGACAAGCGCCTGCGGACCCGCCTGCGCTGGGCCTTCAAACGGATCAAGACCCTGAAGTTCGTCTGTGGGGTCGGGGGCTGAGCAATGGGCTCCGTCACCCCTGGGCTCGTCCCGAGGGCAATGCCCCTGGGCTGACCATCTTTGGAAGCCAGGGGGCAGGTGACGCGGCGCAAACGCCCGTAACACGCACGAGCATGACAAGTCCCCTTCAATATTCGGGGCGCTACAGCACCCTTTGCCGCTCGTGCAGGATCATGGCGATGTTCAGCGTCTTGACCGCTTCGTCGAGGGTGTGGATGCCGCGCGCCTCCAGCGCCTCGATCTGGCGCAGCAGCACCGCCGCCGTCACCATGGCGTCGCCCAGGGCGGTGTGGCGGTCGGTGATGACGATGCCGTAGCGCTCGCAGATGGCGTCCAGCGAATGCCCGGCCTCGGGCCCGTCCAGGTAGTTGGACAGGATCATGGTGTCCAGTACCGGATTATCGAAGCGGATCTTCAGCTGGCTTTCGCGCATGCGGAGGAATTTGAGGTCGAAGGCGGCGTTATGGGCCACCAGCACCGCGTCGGAGAGATAGGCGCGAAACTGGGGCAGCACCACCTCGGCCGGCGGCTTGTCCTTGACCATCTCGTCGGTAAGACCGTGGAAGTGCACCGATTCCAGCGGGATCGGCCGGCCGGGATTGACGATGCGGTTGAAGATCTCCCCCGACAGGATACGGCCGTTGACGATGCGCACCCCGGCAATGGAAACGATCTGATCGCCCTGGGAAGGATGCAGGCCGGTGGTTTCGGTATCGAACACCACATAGGTGAGGGATTTGAGCGTCTGCCCCCCCATGGCGCCGGTGTCGCGGGCCTGTTCCAGTAGGGTCATGTCGTAGAATTCGGGCCGGCCGGGCAGGGCATGCTTGCCCTGCTGCCCGTGCTGCTCGACCCCCTTGAGCATGGGCAGGCGCAAGGCGCCGCCGCCGCCTTCGCGACGTTCGCGCATCAGATTGGCGCCGGAATGGTGATGCAGCACGTCCCGCAGGGTCATGCCGCCCAAAGCCACCAGCGGCTGGGCCAGCCAGCGCTCCAGAAGCGCCTGTTCGACCACTTCGCCCCGCCAGGAGAATTCGATCCAGGCCCCGTCCTCGCCACCACCGGCGGACAGATCGAACTCGGCTGCGCCAACCCGGTCGGCGGTGCGCAGGATCAGTGATTCCACTGCCATCACCAGCGAATGAGAATCGCCGTGCAGCCAGACCGGAAGGCCAACCACGGTGGCGCGGATGTCCTCACCCAGCCGGGAGGCGACGAAAGACAGCAGTTCGGTGGAATTGATGTCGGCCATGGGCCACCAACCCGACAGCATGCGCTGATAGCCCTCGGTGACCCGGCGCACCGCCTTGCCGATGGCCGCGCTTTCCCGCCGGACCACCTCCAGATCATCGGCCGACATGGCCAGCCGGCGCAGCGGTGCCTCGACCCCATCGGCCACGTCGCGCAGCAGGGCTTCGCGACTGGCCAGCGCCGCCAATTGCGGCCCGGCATCGACCATGGTGACCACATAACCGGTGACGGTGCCGTTCTCGGTGTGGATCAGGGTCATGCGGGCCTGAAGCAGCATGTTGCCGTCCACGGTTCCCGCCAGGAAGGGAATGCCCTTGCCGGCGATCTCGGCCCGGTTGACCAGGACGTCGAACATATGCACCAGCGGCTCACGCGAGATGGTCTCGAACAGCGAACGCCCCAGCCCCAGTTCGGCGGTCTCCCGCAGCATGTCGAAGGCGACCTGATTATAGAGCACCAGTTGATGGCGCTGGTTGCACACCACCACGCCCTCATGCAGATCGTTGAGAATAGCGGCCAGGCGGTTGGAGTTCTCCTCGGACTTGCGGGTGGCGACCGACAGTCCCTCGGCCAGTTCGGCACGGGCGCGGACCATGCGCGAGCACACCTCGTTCACCGCCTCGGGCAAGGGAGAGATCATGAAATAGCGTTCGGGATCGACACCCTCGCGGCCGACACCATAGGCGATGGCCCGCACCTCGGCCGCCATGCGGCGGATGGAGCGCACCACCAGGAAGTCGATGATCTTCCAGGAAACCGCGAACAGAACCGAGGCTCCGGCCAGCGAGACCAGCACCAGCGCCGTCAGCGTCTCGCGCTCGACCACACCCTGGGACAGGGAATAGCCAGCCGCCACGGTGACCACCACGTCGGCACCGAAGGCTGCCGCCAGCCAGGGGAAAGGACCACGCCACTTGACCGGCACGGGGAATGCCTCCTCCATTCAGATTGCTTCTTGCTCTTTCTCTCATTCCGCCCCGACCGGCCAGCCACGTCAACCCCGGATATTGACCGGAGCCCCGGAAACTATTAGAACATAGAGTGAACAACTGAGTTGCCCCATGCCCCGCTCCGCCCTTGTCACCCGCCCGGACCTGGATCGCCTGCGTGCCCGTATCCGCACCCTGGAAGGCGTCGGCGGCGGAATGCCGGCGGTGCGGACGCTGCATCCGGGCTTGGACCGGCTGTTACCGTGGGGCGGGCTGCCCCGGGGCTGTCTGCATCAGGTCATCGCCGAGGATTGGGGAGCCGCCACTGCCTTCTGCGCCATGATCGCCGGCGGTCTGGCCTCCGATGATAGTAAGCCGGTCCTGTGGTGCCCCTTGGGCGATGACCTCCACGCCCCCGGTCTCGCCGGATTCGGACTGGGGCCGGACCGACTGATCCTGGCCATACCGGCCAATGCCGCCCAAGCCGCCTGGGTGATGGAGGAAGCACTGCGCTGTCCCGGCCTCGCCTGCGTAGTGGCCGAAATGCGGGGGATCGACATGGTAGCGGGACGGCGGCTGCAACTGGCGGCCGAGGCCGGCGGCGTCACCGGCCTGCTGCTTCATCCCGGCGCCGGGAACGCCACCGTCAATGCCGGCACCACCCGCTGGCGCCTGGGCGCCCGGCCGGGCGGGCGCTGGCGGGTGATACTGGAACGGGTGCGCGGCGGCCTGCCGGCGGAATGCGAGATCGCCGGTTTCGGTCGGTGAGTGTCCGACGGCCGAATAGACTACGCCGCCCTGTCCGCCGCAGCATGGCTGGCCGTTATCAGAGCCAGGGTGGCGTCGAGGCTGGTCCCGCCGTAATAGCTTTGCAGCAGCAGGACAGGTTTGACGCCGAGCGCGCGGACCGACAGGCCGAACTGATCCTGCAGGCGTGCGTCAAGGTCGCCGGCCCATAGGGTATAGCCGCTGTCGAACAAGGGGTAGGTCATCGTCGTCTCCATCGACCGCCGCCCGCCAATCGGGAACGGCCATGACCTTATCCTGCCCCGCCGGCATGGCATCGCCGGGGCAGGATCGTGGCAATCAAGGCAAAGCCAGAGAGCGCTCGGCGATGGCCCGCGCCGCCAGGACATAGGCCCGCATGGCCGCCCTGGCCCGAGTGCCATCACCGGCCACCACCGCCTCGACCACCCGACTTTTGGCCTCGGCTCCGACCCGGCGCCATTCCTCCGCCCCGCCCCCGGTCAGCCGCCAGTATGGCGCCAGGCGCTGGTGCACCATCTGCGCCAATTCGGCCAGAACCGGATTGCCGGCTGCGCCGTGGAGCAGGGCATATAGCGCAGCCTCTCCCCCGTCCCGCCCCACCGGTTCGGCGGAGCACAGCACCAGCCGCTTGCGCTCCAGGGCCGTCAGACGTCGGGCGGCCAGATCGGCGCAGGCCGATTCCAATTCGGCGGTGGCGTCGAACAGGGCAAGCATGGCATCACGCCCTAGCCGGGCCACTTTGACGCCCCGGTTCTTTTCGAACTGGATCAGGCCGAGGGCCCCGAGATGCCGGAACGCCTCCCGCACCGGCGTGCGGGAACACCCCAGCCGTCTGGCCACATGCACCTCGCTCAGCTTCTCGCCCGGCAGGAGACGCCCGCTCAGAATGTCATCGAAGACCTGCTGACGCACCCATTCCGCCGCCGACAGTTCATCCGCATCGGAGGTGCGCTTGCCCCCCCAACCGAACCCACCACCCAACAATACATCTTTTGATTGATCATTCATTTTTTGCACAGCCCTAGACAGCATTTTAACGAAAAATGCAGTCTTAGATTGTACAGATCAAGCCTTTTACGATTGCGACGCCGAAACAGATTTGACAAGGCCGTGCAATCGCTCCGCCACGCCGACGATGACCGGTTCCCAGCCGAGGTCGAATTTCCGCCGGAACAGTCGCAAGGACGGGTACCAAGGCGAGGTCTCACCCTCCATCCGCCAGCGGAAATCGGGCACCGGCGGAAGCAGCAGCCAAACCGGCTTGCCCAAGGCGCCGGCCACATGCACCACCGCCGTATCCACCGAGATGATCAAATCCATGGCGGCAACGATGGCAGCAGTATCGGCGAAATCAGCGGCGCGATCAGCGGCCTCCAGCACCGACTCCTCGGGGGGCCGGCCCAGGCGTTCGGAAACGCCCCCCCGCTGAAGGCTATAAAACGTGGCCCCCGGCACCGCCAGCAGTGGCGCGAGCAAGCGGGCGGGAATCGAGCGGTTCCAGTCGTCGCCATGAGTCGGCCGTCCCGCCCAGGCGATGCCGACCTTGAGGCCGGGGGCACGGCCACCGGCTGGTTCGGGCAGATCCACCCCCGCCCCCGACGGAACACGAAGATAGGGAATTTCGGCCGGCGGCGGGGCCCCATCTGCGGCGAACAGTCCCCCCAGCGACATCAAGGTGATGGCGCGGTCGAAGGGCGGCAGTGGCCCGGTCTCCCCCACCACCTGATCGAGCCCGGGGGCGGTCGCCATCATACGCACCAGTTCCGGCTGACAGGCCAACACCACCCGGCTTACCCCCCGTTGACGCAGCAGCGGCGCGAAGCGGACGAACTGGATGGTATCGCCATAGCCTTGTTCGGCTTGAAGCAACAGGGTACCGCCCCCCGGCAGGCCGGCGGCCAGCGCCTCGCCGGACCAGGCCTGATCGCGCAAATAGGCCGGCAGGTTGGGATGATCGCGCCACCGCCACTCGTATTCACGCCACCCCTCCTGGTCCCGCCCGGACAGCATCAGATTAAGGGCGAGATTGGTGTGAAACTTGCCCAGAGCGGGTTGCATCTGGATGGCGCGGCGATAGGCCGAATCGGCCTCGTCGAGACGCCCCTGGCGATGAAGGGAATTCCCGAGATTGCTCCAGGTCTCCGCCCCCTTGGCCCCCAGGGACAGCGCACGGCGATGACAGGACTCGGCCTCGGCGACCTGCCCGGTCGCCAGCAACGCGTTGCCGAGATTATCCCAGATGGCTGGCGAGTCGGGGCGGACCAGCGCCGCGGCCCGCAGCATGGCCACCGCGTCATCCCGACGCTCCAGGCGTTCCAGCGCCACCCCTAGATTGTTGAGAAGATCGCCGGCATTGGGACTGGCCCCGGCGGCCACGGCGGAGCGATAGGCAGTCACCGCGTCCTCGAAACGCCGCAACCCCATCAGCACCGTTGCCAGGCCGGACAGCGGCCGGGGATCGCCGGGCAACAGGGCGGCAGCCCGGCGGAAGGCCTCGGACGCCGCCTCCAGCGAGGCGGGGCTGGCCGCCAGGATATCGCCCAGCGCCAGCCAAGCCGAGGCCAGCTGCGGTGAAATCGCCACCGCTCTCTCCAGCAGTCGCCGGGCGTCCTCGCCATGGCCCTGGCTCCGGCGGACCTGAGCCAGGGCAAGCAAGGCGTCGCCGTTCTCCGGCGCCAGCGCTACCGCCCGCTCCGCCGCCTGAACCGCATCCGCCCCCCGCCCCAACTTCAGATAGACAAGCGCAATGCGCCAAAAAATCTGCGGGTTTTCCGGTTGTGCCCGGGCGAGTTCGGCGAGGAAGCCCTCATCCGACTGAGCCTCGATGAATTCGGAGGGGGGATGGGGCGAAATCAACGCGTTATCCTGATTCACAAATCGGAGATTTCAGTGTATATCAGGCAAAGTATGAGGGGGATAGTATAGTGCATATCTGGGGCCTTAGGCGCGCGCGAACACACTATTTGCCGAGTTGGACGCTTGCCGTTGCCATGGCTTGTGGCCTTGGCTCCCTCCCGTCGGTCGCGGCCCCCCTCGAAGACGAAATGCGCGACCTGATCGCCAATCATCCGCAGATCCAGGCCAAGACCAAGGCCGTCAATTCCGCCGAGGAAGGCATCCGTGCCGCACGTGCCGGCTTCCTGCCCACCGCCAAGATCGGCGGTGACCAGGGCCATGAATACGTGGACAGCCCCGACCGCCGGGATACCCAGGCCAAGCCGTTTTCCGACCACCGCAACACCGCCTCTTTGACGGTGACCCAGAAGATTTTCGACGGCTTCGCCACAGATTCCGCGGTCGATGCCGCCAAGGTCAGCCACGATATCTCCGATAGCGACCTGCGCGCCACCCGACAGACTACCTTGCTGGAAGGCACCGTCGCCTATCTCGACACCCTTCGCTATACGAGGCTGGTCGCTCTGGCACGGGAAAGCGAGCGCAAGGTCAGCGAGCAGTTGAACCTTGAGGACGAGCGGGTGCAGAAGGGGTCGGGCATCGCCTCGGACGTGCTGGCCGCCAAGCAGCGACTGCAGACGGCCAAGGCCCGCCGGGTCGAATACGAGGGTGGCTTCCAGGCGGCGACTGCCCGCTTCACCCAAGTGTTCGGCCATGCCCCCGAAGTGGCAGCCCTGAGCGATCCGCCACTGCCGGTGGATCTGGTCCCCGAGTCTCTCGACGCCTCAATCGACGCGGCCGAACGCGATAACCCCAGCCTGCAGTCCGCCACCAAGGGCATCAATCTGTCCGGGGAACGCCGCCGCGCCGCCGAGGCCGGCTATTGGCCCACCGTCGATCTGGTGGGCAAGGCAGATTACGAACACGGCAAGAATGCGGTGGTCGGCGTCCGTCGGGACTGGTCGGTCCTGCTGGTCGCCAATTGGGAACTGTTCTCGGGCTTCAAGACCGATGCCCAGGTGGCCCAGGCGTCTTGGGATCTTGGCGCCGCCAAGGACACCCGCAACCAGACCAGCCGCAAGGTGTCGGAAGCCGTGCGCACCGCCTGGTACAAGCTGGAAACCCAACGCCAGCGCCTTGATCTGCTGGATACCGCCTCAACCCTGGCGGAAGAGGTCTGGGAAGCCCAGAAGAAAAAGCAGACCGCCGGCAAGGCCACCATCACCGAAGTCCTCGACGACGAGAATCGGATCATCGACGCCCGCGTCGCCTATACCGGCGCCTTCTACGACATGTATCAGGCGGCCTTCGAACTGCTGTCGGCCCTGGGACGCCTCGAAGTGGAAAGCTTGGCGCGGGCCAAGCCCGCCGTCTCGCGCGATGTCTCGCCCGATATCCATCTCCCGAGCAAAGCCAAGGCCACCGCCTCTCGCCGGGATGCCGCGCCCGCCCAGCAGCATCCGCCGGTTCAGCCGGTCAGTGCCGCCGTCGCCCCCGTCACTCCGCCCGTCAATGATCAGGCACAGGCCGCAATGGTCGAGCACATGCGTGGTCTTGCCGCCAAGGACGACTTCTGGATCGCCCCCCAGACGCGCTGAACGGCTTCGCGCTGAGCGCTTTTTCGCTTCAGGCCGACAAAAAACCCCTCTCCCATTCGGGAGAGGGGTTTTTCCGATGCCCCGGATGGATGGACGGCGCTACAGCGCTTCCCAAATCTCCGTGGCGTATTCCCGCACGGTGCGGTCCGAGGAGAACTTGCCCATGCGCGCGACGTTGAGGATGGCCTTGCGGGTCCACTCCTCGGGATCGCGGTAGGTCTGGTCCACCCGTTCCTGCGCCGCAAGGTAGAGCTGGTAATCGGCGGTAAGCAGATAATGGTCACCGTGGACGGTAAGGTTGTCCACCAGTGACCTGTAGCGGTCGGGCTGATCGGAGGAGAAGAAGCCCGAACCGATCATGTCCAGTGCCTGGGCCAGTTCCTTGTCGGCGCGCACCGCCGCCACGGCGTCATAGCCATCGCGGCGCAGTCTCGCCACCTCCTGGGCGGTGAGGCCGAAGAGGAACATGTTTTCCTCGCCCACCTCCTCGCAGATTTCCACATTGGCACCGTCCCAGGTGCCGACGGTCAGCGCCCCGTTCATGCTCATCTTCATGTTGCCGGTGCCCGAGGCCTCGGTTCCGGCGGTGGAGATCTGCTCCGACAACTCGGCGGCCGGCATCACCAACTCGGCGGTGGAGACGTTGTAGTTGGGGATGAACACCACCTTGAGCTTGGATCCAACCGCCGGATCATTGTTGACCACCTCGGCGATGTCATTGACCAGCTTGATGATCAGCTTGGCGGTGATATAGCCGGGGGCCGCCTTGCCGCCGATGATCACGGTGCGCGGTACCGGATTGAGCATGGGATTGGCACGGATGCGCTGATAGCGTGTGACTACATGCAGCAGGTTCAGCAGCTGGCGCTTGTATTCGTGGATACGCTTGACCTGGACGTCGAACAGCGAATTCACGTCGATTTCGAGCCCCAGGCGCTGCGACATGACCGAAGCCAGAGCCTGCTTATTGGCAAGCTTGACCGCGGCGAATTCCTTGCGGAAGACCGGGTCCTCGGCCAGGGGCTCCAACTTGCGCAACTGGTCAAGATCGGTGATCCAGCTGTCGCCGATCCTGGCGGTGATCAGCTTGGACAGGGCGGTATTGGCCGCCAGCAGCCAGCGCCGGGGGGTGACACCGTTGGTCTTGTTGGTGATCTTTCCCGGCGACAGATGTTCAAAGTCGGAGAAGATAGTGCTCTTCATCAGCCCGGTATGGATGGCGGCGACGCCATTGACCTTGTGGCTGCCGATCACCGCCAGATGGGCCATGCGCACCCGACGGTCGCCACCGGACTCATCGATCAGCGACACCCGGCGCAGCAGTTCGATGTCACCGGGATGGCGATAGCGCACCGCCTGGAGGAATTCGTGGTTGAGCTGGAAGACGATTTCCAGGTGACGCGGCAGGACCCGCTGAAACAGGTCCAGCGACCACGTCTCCAAGGCCTCGGGCAAAAGGGTGTGATTGGTATAGGCGCAGCAGCGCTGGGTGATGTCCCAGGCACGATCCCACTCGATCTGGTGCTCGTCCACCAGCACCCGCATCAGCTCGGCCACCACCAGCGCGGGATGGGTGTCGTTGAGCTGCATGGCCACCTTGTCGGGCAACTTGTCCCAACTGGCGTGGCTCTTGCGGAAGCGGGCAAGGATGTCCTGGATGGACGCGGCGACGAAGAAGTACTCCTGCTTGAACCGCAGTTCCTTGCCCCAATCGGTCATGTCCGAGGGATAGAGCACCTTGGACAGCGTCTCGGATTCGTTCTTGTCGCGCACGGCCTCAATGTAGTTGCCGGCATTGAAGTAGCGCAGGTCGAACTCGCGCGTGGACTTGGCCGACCACAGACGCAGATTGTTCACCACCTTGGCGCCATAGCCCGGGACCGGCACGTCATAGGCCATGGCCATGACCTCCTCGGCATCCACCCATTGCGAACGGGTCTGGCCGAGCACATCGCGGAAGTGAATGACCCGGCCGCCGAACCGCACGGGATAGATCACACCGGGACGGGGAAATTCCCAGGGATTGCCGTAACGCAGCCAGTTTTCCGGGCTTTCCACCTGCCAGCCGTGATCCACGTGCTGAGTGAACATGCCGTAATCGTAGCGGATGCCGTAGCCGAAACCGGCGACGCCGATGGTGGCCATGGAATCGAGCAGGCAAGCCGCCAGACGGCCGAGGCCGCCATTGCCCAGGGCCGCTTCAACTTCCCAGGCGGCGATTTCCTCGAAATCCTGACCCAGTTCGGCGATAGCGGTGCGCACATTCTCGTAGATGCCAAGATTGATCAGGCTGTTGACCAGGGTCCGGCCGATCAGGAACTCCATGGACAGGTAATAAACCCGCTTGGAATCCTCCTGGTAATAGCGATTAAGCGTCGGCATCCAGTGCTCGGTGACCCGATCCCGGACGGTGTGGGCGGCGGCCATGAACCAATCGCGCGCGGTGGCGTTCACCGGCTCCTTACCGACGGTATAGAGAAGATGCGAGCTGAGAGAGTATTTGATGCTCTCCACATCGTCATCCAACAGACGCACCACCGGAGGCCCAACGCGCTTCATGGACTGCTTCCCGCTCATTCAGATTTCCCCATCACCCTGTATTCCTCCATGAAACGGCCAATTGGGCAAGAGCGGACATGCCGCCACCGCCGCTTGCCTCGATGAAATTATAGGGACTTGGCTGGAATTGCCGCCAAATCAGCGCCTCGCCCGCCCCCGCAGCCCTTCGGCCATGGCCACCACCCGCGGGTCGGCCAGCAGGGCGGCATTATCCTTGGGCAGCCGGCGGCGCCAATTGGGGTGCTGGGTGGTGGTCCCGGGCAGGTTCATCTGCAGATCCAGCCCCATGGCATCTTCCAACTGTGTCATGACAAGCCGCGCGGCCGAACGGCCGAGATAGGCATGGGCGGCGGCGGCCAACTCCACCGCCTGAGGGTCGGACAGAGTCCCACCGAGCGGAAAGTCGACATTCAGCAGCCCCTGCCCGGCCAGGGCGGCGACCATGGCTTCCCGGTCCCTGGCGCGGGCCAGCCGCTCCTCCTCAGCCTGCCCCGGACGGGGATAGAGATCGAGCTTTTCCCGCTGGTCGATGTCGTGGCCAGCCCACCAGCCCCGCGCCGAAGGCAGATCATGGGTGGCGAAGATGGCCAGAGCCTGGACATCGAAGCCCTCCGGCGGCCGGAAGGTGCCGTCCTCGTTCTTCTCGAACACCATCACCCGGTAGGCGTAGATGCCCATGCGGTCCATGCGCTCGCGGAAGCCCTCCGGCACCGTGCCCAGGTCCTCGCCGATGACCAGACAGCGGTTGCGCCGGCTTTCCAGCGCCACCAGCCGGAACAGGTCCTCCACCGGATAGCGCACATAGGCGCCCTGATCGGCGGCCAAACCCGGAGGCACCCAGTAGAGCCGTTGCAAAGCCATGGCATGGTCTAGGCGCAGCGCGCCGGCATGGCGCATATTGGCCGCCATCACCGCGATGAACGGGGCATAGCCCTGCTCGCGCAGCGTGAGAGGATTGAACGGCACCAGCCCCCAATCCTGGCCCTTGAGCGCCAGAGGGTCCGGCGGCGCCCCGACGGAAACCCCCAGCGCCAGCGCGTCTTGCTCGGCCCAGGCCTCGGCGCCATCGCCAGCAATCCCCACCGCGAGATCGCGGTAAAGGCCCAGGGCCGCGCCTTCATCCTTGCCGGCGGCATGGGCCTCCGCCAACTGCCCATCGGCGGCAAATTGCAGCCACTGAAAAAACTCGATCCGCTCGATATGTTCCTCGGCGAACAGGGCAACCGCCGGGGAATCGGGGCGGCGCAGGTCCTCCGGCCATTCCCGCCAATAGGCCTTGCCCTCCTTGCAGAACCGCTCGTGCAGGGCCTCGAACACCGCGAAGCGACGCAGCGACTCGTCGCCGGCTCGCTGGAATTCGCGGAACCGCCGCGCCCGCTCGCTGCCCGCGGCCAGATGGTTGTTGCGGAACCAACGGTAGAGCACGTCGAGCATGGGCCGCGAAAGTTGGGCCACGTCGGGATATTCGATCAGTGGCGTGCCGCGCACCCGCCCCAGCGAGGCCTGGAAACCGGGAGAAGCGAACATGCGCTTTGCTTCCTGGCATTCGGGGAATTCGGGCAGGGCTTCCAGGTCGATATAGGCGATATTGAGATAACGCCGCGACGACGGCGAATAGGGGCTGAAACGATCAGGCTGGCTGGGAAACAGGGCGTGGAGCGGGTTGATGCCAACCGCGCCGGCCCCCAGTTTCGCCGCGCCGGCGGCCAGTTCGGCCAAACCGGCATAGGTCCCGACACCCCAATCACCGGCGGAGCGCAGGGCGTAGATCTGGGTGGCGATGCCCCAGACCCCCTCCCCCGCCTCCATCTCCTCGGGCACGAAGGCTCTCTCCGGGGTGACGATCAGACTCATCTCCTCGGCCTCGCCCTCGGGGGAGAGGATGCTGAGGCGGTGATAGCCGGGGGGCGGCAAGGCCGGCAGGTCGAGCCAGCGCCGCAGCAGAATCACCCCGTCCAGCTCCTGCTCCTCGCCCCAGCGCAGCTCGCGCGGCAGGAACTTGCCGGAATGGAGGATGCCCAGTTCCTCTTCCAGCCGCCACTCGAATTCCTGGTGATCGACCTCGTGCGGCAGGGTGATGGGAATGCCGGAAAAGTCCGAACGCTCCTCCACCACCAGCACCGGCGGAAGCCGGCGGCGCCAGGACCGGGTCTGGAGATCGCGCAGGCTGGCGCGAATCTGCTCGTCATCCTCGGCGGGCAGGCCCATGACCGCAAGGAAGACCCGCTTGGTCTCCGCCGGCACCACCCGCCATTCACCGAAGAAATCCCACCAGCCGTCCTCGATGCCGGCAAGCCGCGCCAAATGATCCAGCGCCGGGGTTCCGCTCATGGCTTGCTTCCTTCGTCCTTATCGCGTACCGCCCCACGCACTCCGCCCAAGCGCCGCAGCACCACCAGCGACCGAGGCTTCAGGGGATAGGTAATTCCGGCCGCCCATTGGGTCCCGCACCCCACCGCCTTGGCCTCGGCGGTGTCGATGACCACTTCCCAGCTCCGCCCCAGGGTCGAAGGGGGTAGCACGTAGGGCACCGACTCGTGATAGGCATTGAGCAGCACCATGAAGGTGTCGTCCATTTCCTCACGCCCGGTCAGATTATCCACGGCGCAGGATTCACCGCCCAGGACGAAGCCCAGCGAGCGGGCATAGGGGATGCTCCAGTCGGCCTGGGTCATCTCGCGCCCGTCGGGAGTGAGCCAGACGATATCCTTGAGCGGCGCGCCTTCCAGGCGCTTGCCCTCGAAAAAGCGCGGGCGGCGGAACACCGGATGGCGCTTACGCAAAGCGATCAGATTGCGCACGAAGGCGATCATGTCCTCGTCCGCATTGGCCCAGTCCACCCAGGACAATTCGTTGTCCTGGCAATAGGCGTTGTTGTTGCCTTTCTGGCTCCGCCCCATCTCGTCGCCGGCCAGGATCATGGGCACGCCCTGGGACAGCAACAGCGTCGCCATCAGATTGCGGACCTGCCGTCGCCGCAGATCGCGGATTTCCGGATAAGGCGACGGGCCTTCATGGCCGCAATTCCAGGCGTAATTGGCGTCGGTGCCGTCCTTGTTGGCCTCGCCATTGGCCTCGTTGTGCTTGCGCTCGTAGCTGACGAGATCGGCCAGGGTCTGGCCGTCGTGGCAGGTGACGAAGTTGAGGCTGGCCCAGGGCCGCCGCCCGCCCCAGCCGAACATGTCGCTTGATCCGGTCAGGCGCGAGGCCAGATCGCCGATGACACCGCCCTCGCCGGTCCAGAAGCGGCGCACCGTATCGCGATAGCGGCCGTTCCACTCCGACCAGCCCGGCGGAAATCCGCCCAGGCGATAGCCATCGCCGCCCAGGTCCCAGGGCTCGGAGATCAGCTTGAGCCGGGACAGAACCGGGTCCTGGCGCACCACGTCGAGAAAGCTGGACCCGCCTTCGAACCCCTTCTTGCCGCGGGTCAGCGCGGTGGCGAGGTCGAAGCGGAACCCGTCCACATGCATCTCCTCGGCCCAATAGCGCAGGCTGTCCAGCACCATCTGAAGCACGCGGGGATGGCCGAGATTCAAGGTATTGCCGCAACCGCTATAGTTCTCATACCAGCGCCGGTCACCCGGCCCGAGCATATAGTAACTGGCATTGTCGATGCCCCGGAAGCTCAGCGTCGGCCCGAGGTGATTGCCCTCGGCGGTGTGGTTGTAGACCACGTCGAGGATGATCTCGATCCCGGCATCGTGCAGGCGCTGCACCATGGTCTTGAAGTCGCCATGGGCGCTGGAGGAGAAATAGCGCGGATCGGCGGCGAAGAAGCCGATAGTGTTGTAACCCCAGTAGTTCCTGAGGCCCCGCTCCGCCAGATGGCGCTCATCGATGAAGGATTGAATGGGCAGCAGTTGCAGGCTGGTGACTCCCAGCTTGCGCAGATGCTCGATCACCCCGGGCTGGGACAGGCCGAGGAAAGTGCCGCGATGGCCGTTGGTCATGGCCGGGTGGCTCTGGGTGAAGCCCTTGACATGGGCTTCGTAGATGATGGTCTCCGACCACGGCACGTTGGGCCGGCGGTCGTCACCCCAGGTGAAGGCAGTGTCCACCACCCGGCACTTGGTCATGAAGCGGGCATTGTCACGCCGGTCCATGATCAGATCCTGCTTGGCAGAGCCGAGCCGGAAACCGAAATGGGTATCAGACCACTCGAAGCCGCCGGTCAGGGCCTTGGCATAGGGATCGAGGAGCAGCTTGTGCGGGTTGAACCGGTGGCCGGCATGGGGATCATAGGGTCCCCACACCCGGTAGCCGTAGACCTGACCCGGCCGCAGATCGGGAAAATAGCCGTGCCACACCTCGTCGGTATATTCGGGCAGGGGAATTCGCTCGATCTCGCGCAGCCCCCGACGGTCGAACAGGCACAACTCCACCTTCTCGGCATGCGCCGAGAACAGGGCAAAGTTAACGCCATTGCCGTCCCAGCTGGCGCCCAGCGGATAGGGCAGGCCGGGCAGTATGCGACGCCGCGCGGTCATTCGGTCATGATCCTCGGATTATTGCTCCCCGCCCCCTTGTACCCCATTACCGCTCCCGCTTGAATACCGTGGTAGCCAGTGGCGGCAGCTGCAGGCGGATGGAGAAGGGATGGCCATGCCAGGACACCGGCTCGGCCTCGACTCCGCCGCTGTTATGGACGTTGGAACCGCCATACCATTCAGAATCGGTGTTAAGCAACTCTCGATAAAAGCCGCCTTCCGGCACGCCGATCCGGTAATCGTCGCGCACCACCGGGGTATAGCTGCCCACCACGACCAGGAAGTCGCCGGGATCGCTGGCCCGCCGGATCCAACTCAGTACCGAATTATCGCGGTCGTTACAGTCGATCCAGGCGAAGCCCTGGGGATCATTGTCGAGCTGATGCAGGGCCGGCTCGGTGCGATAGAGCCGGTTGAGATCGCGCACCAGACGGCGCACGCCTTCGTGACGTGGGTCCTCCAGCACATGCCAGTCCAGGCTGGCATCCTCGTTCCATTCCCACTCCTGGGCGATCTCGCACCCCATGAACAGCAGCTTCTTGCCGGGCTGGGTCCACATGAAGCCGTAATAGGCGCGCAGATTGGCAAAGCGCTGCCAGGGGTCGCCCGGCATGCGGCCGAAGATGGAGCGCTTGCCGTGCACCACCTCGTCATGGGACAGCGGCAGCACGAAATTTTCGTGATAGGCGTAGAGCTGGGCGAAGGTGAGATCGTCGTGGTGATAGCGGCGATGGATGGGGTCCTTGCTGAAATAGCGCAAGGTGTCGTGCATCCAGCCCATGTTCCACTTGTACCCGAAGCCCAGGCCACCGAGATGGGTGGGACGCGAGACCATGGGCCAGGCGGTGGATTCCTCGGCGATGGTGACGGCGCCGGGATTCTCGCCATAGACCACCTGATTCATCCGGCGCAGGAACTCGATGGCTTCCAGGTTCTCGTTGCCGCCGTGGCGGTTGGGGTACCAGTCACCGGGCTCACGCGAGTAATCGAGATACAGCATGGAGGCCACCGCATCCACCCGGAGGCCATCCACGTGGTATTGCTCCAGCCAGTACAACGCGTTGGCGTAGAGGTAGTTCAGCACCTCGTTGCGTCCGTAATTGTAGATCAGAGTGTTCCACTCGCGGTGAACCCCCAGGCGCGGGTCCTCGTGCTCATAGAGATGACTGCCGTCGAAGTAGTTCAGCCCATGGGGATCGCTGGGGAAATGCCCCGCCACCCAGTCGATGATGACGCCGATTCCATGCTGATGCAGCCGCTCCACCAGGGTGCGGAATTCCTCAGGAGTGCCGTAGCGCGAGGTGGGCGCGAACAACCCCACCGGCTGATAGCCCCACGAGCCGCCGAAAGGATGCTCGTGCACCGGCAGGAACTCTACATGGGTGAAGCCCATATCGGCCACATAGGCGGCCAGTTGATCGGCCATCTCCAGATAGGAGAGCGGCCGGTTGCCGTCCTCGGGCACCCGGCGCCACGAGCCCAGATGCACTTCATAGATGCTCATGGGGGAATGGCGGTCGTTGCGCTGCCGCTGACTCCGCATCCATTCGCCATCGCGCCAGTCGCGCGCAGCCAGTTCCCAGACCACCGAGGCGGTCTTGGGCGGCAGCTCGGCCCAATGGCCGTAGGGATCGGCCTTCAGCGGCAGGATGACGCCGCCGCGCGCCCGGATCTCGAATTTGTAGACGGTGCCCTGGCCGAGACCGGGAATGAATATCTCCCACACCCCGGCATGATGGCGCAGCCGCATGGCATGCCGGCGTCCATCCCAGGAATTGAAGTCGCCCACCACCGAGACCCGCTCGGCATTGGGGGCCCACACCGCGAAATGCACGCCCTCGGCGCCATCGACGGTGCGCAGATGGGCGCCCAGCTTCTCGAAGGTCCGCAGATGGGTGCCCTCGCTCAGCAGATGGAGGTCGAGATCACCCAGCAAGGGGCCGAAGCGATAGGGATCGATCACCTCCTGGATCAGGCCGTCGGGCCACTCCACCCGCAGGCGATAGCCTTCAGCGTCGGCGAGGCGGGCGACGAACAGACCGTCGGGATGGACCCGCTCCATGTCCGTGGCGCCGGCAGCGGTCAGGACCGACACGCCGAGCGCGCCCGGCTGCAAGGTGCGGATCACCACACCACCCTTGACCCGATGCGGCCCCAGGACGGCGAAGGGATCGCCATGGCGGCCCTCGGCGATGGCGTTGGCATCGCTGGTCTTGATCAACATCGTGCTGTCGGGCATGCGCCCCCCCCTAGACAAAAGCGTTCCGGCCCCGATTGTCACGGCTTCCCGGCCATAAGGCAAAGGACCTTTTCGCAACGCCCGCTTCCGGCGGACGGAGATCAGCGCAACTGCCCGCGCGGATCGGCACCGGGATCAGGGACCAGGGCGGCGGATTTCGGCGCAGCCTTCTGCTTCAACCAGGAAACGGCTAGGCCGGGCCGGTCGAGCAATTGCCGAACCGCCGCCGTCAATTCCAGGCCATAATCGGCGAGCTTGGCGAAGTGCAGCGTCTTCAGAACCCCGTTCAGCGCCTGGTCATAGACCTGCTGCGGCGCCCCCAGGAAGGCCGGACGCAGACTTCCCAGGGCCAGCCCCGCCCGGACGTCCTCGGGATCGTTGAAGCTGGCGATGCAAAAGCCGACATCGGTGGAATGCAGCCCGCGACAGCGCAACGGCCGCACCCCATAGATGGTGCAGGCTCCGTCGGCCAGAAAGGCGCAGGGCAGCTTGGCGGCAGCCCGCTCCGAAGTGGTCCGGCCGGCGGTCCGCTTGTCCAGCCACCGCACGCGCTCTGTCAGCGCCGCCCGTTGGTCGGCGGGCAGGGACTGGAGATGAACGGTGATGCGGATGGCCTCGACCACCGAGACGCCCACCTGCTGATGGCAGCACCAGCCGCAACCGGACCGGCAGGCGATGGCCGGGGTGCCGAGACGAAAAGAGACGGCGCTTCGCGTCGCCTCCCAGGACTGGTCCGCCAGGGCGAAGACCTCATCCAGCGCCGCCGCCACCCGCTCGGGGTCGGGCTTGGGAAAGGCGGCTGCCATGGCGCGGGCGGCGCTGTCGAGCAGGAAGCCACTGGTGGGAGCAAGCATGACGGCCTTGGGTAGCAAGGAATGATGGCAGCAAACTAGCGGGGAACGCCGCCTCTGTCACCTGTCGGCAAGCACACCGCGCAGCGTGAAGAAGAAGGTCGTCCCCTGGCCAAGCTTGGACTCTACCCAGATAGTGCCGCCGAAACGATGGACGATGCGGCGGCACAAGGGCAGGCCGATGCCGGTGCCGCCGGGAAACCGGCTAGGCTCCAGCCGTTGAAAGATGGCGAATATCTTTTCGTGATATTCCGGAGCGATGCCGATGCCGTTGTCCTGGACGGCGATGCGCCAGAAGCCATCCGCTGCCGGCTCGGCGGAAATCTTGACCCGCGGCGGCCGCCCCGGATAGCAATAGGTGATGGCGTTTTCGATCAGGTGCTGGAACAGGCTTTCAATCTGTCCGGGCTCGGCCAGAATCACCGGAAGGGCGTCCGTCCGAACCTTGGCGCCGGCGGCCTCGATCTCCTTGGCCAGTTGGCCGACGGCACCTTCGACGATCCCCGTAAGTTCGACGGGAACCGGCTGGGCCGGGGTGGTGGACACCCGGGCATAGTTCAGAAGATCGGGAATCATCGCCGACATATGCTTGGCGCTGTCGACGATGAAGTTGATGAATTCATCGGCATCGGAGTCCAAGCGGCCCAGATAGCGGCGATGCAGCAACTGGGCGTAACTGGTGATATTGCGCAGCGGCGTCTGCAGGTCGTGGGACGCGATAAAGGCGAATTGCTCCAGGTCGGCATTGGACCGTGCCAGTTCCTCCGTCCGTTGCTCCAACACCCGCCAGGACCGCAGCATCCCCACCCCGCCGATCACCGTCACCATGCTGAACACCACCGCCAGCACCACCACCTTCACCCCGTCCCGCCACCACTCGCCGAGATAGTCGGAGGTGGCCAGCCCGACCAAGGTGATCAGGGGGTAATGATCGACCGGTTCGTAAGAGAAGGTGCGGTGAATATTGTCGGAACCGGCATTGGCCTCGTAGGTGCCACCCTGGGGATTGGCGGTGATCATCCCCCGGAAGATGGACGACACCTTGGTCTGGCCGACGAAGCCCCATTTGGGAAACCGAGCCAGCAGGTCGAAATCGCGGCTGGCATCGCCGCGCAGGACCACGGCTCCGCTTGGCCCGACATCGAGGTCCTCGAATTTCCGGTCAAACCATTCAACCGTCACCGAGCTATAGACCAGACCGGCAAAGCCGCCATTGGCGGCGTCCAGCCGGCGGGCGAAGATCAGCACCGCCTTGCCGCTGATCCGCCCCAGGACCGGCGCGGAAATCACCAGTCCCGTCCGGGACTCGTCGCGCAACCGGATGAAATAGTCCCTGTCGCCAATATTGACTCCGGCCGGTATGCCACTGGACCCCGCCAGCACATTGCCGTTGGCATCGGAGACACGCACGCTGTTGGCCATGGGCAAGCGGGATTGCAGACGGGTGAGAAAGGCATCGGCCTCCGGCCCCGTCATTTGCATCCGCAGGCGCTGCAAGCGGGCGGCTTCATCGACCACCGCCTGCAGCGCCAGATCGATACGCTCTATATCTCCGGCGATGCTCTGCGCCACCAGCCGGTTGGTATTGCGCGAGGCAATGGCTGCGCGGTCCTGGTACTGCCGATAGCTGGAATCAAGCGCGACCCAGACCAGCGCAAAGACGGACAGATTGACGAAAGCCAGCAGCGCCACCATGCGCCGCCGCGGTGTCCCCAGCAGCTTGGAGACGGCCTCCTGCATCCTCTAGCCCCCCGTTTAACGGCCAAATCGCCGCAAAGTTGTGCCAACTCTTGGGATACTCCCGAATGACCCAGCCATTCGCAATATCCTATTTGTATAGTACTCCAATCCGCCCGACCGGAGAAGCATCCTCACAGACCAAGCAGCGCCGCCTTCACCGCCTCCACCACCGAATGCCAATCGCCGGTCCGGGGCTGCCGGAAAAGCCGCATGGTGGGATACCACGGGCTATCATCGCGCCCGCGCAGCCATCGCCATTCCGAGGCGAAATCCACCAACGTCCAGATCGGAACCCCCAAGGCGCCCGCCAGATGGCAAACCGATGAATCCACCGAGATCACCAGATCGAGATTGGCGACCAGCGCCGCCGTATCGGCATAATCGCCCAGACCCGGCCCGGCATCAAGGACGCCCTCAGCTCCGCCCAGCGCGGCCAACTCCTCGGCACGGCCATCGGGCTGCAGGCTGATACCGTCCAGGCCGGGAAGGTCGAGGAAATGGGAGAACCAGCGCGGATCCATGGACCGATGACGGTCCCGGTTATGCTGCGGATTGCCGCGCCACACCAGACCCACCTTGCGCCCCCGGCACCCCGCCAGCCGCTCCCGCCAGTCCGCCACCAGCTCCGGCCGGGGATGGAGATAGGGAATCGGGGCAGGAATGGTCTCTACCGTGGTGGCGAAGGCACGCGGCAGACTGAGCAGCGGGCAATGAACGTCGAAGGGTGGCAGTATCGCGCCCTCAGGCACCACCGCGAGGCCGGGGATGGATTCGAACAGCCGGTGAAGGGGCCGGGAGGTCTGAAGAATCACACGCCAACCCAGCCGGGCCACGGCGGGGGCATAGCGGACGAACTGGATGGCGTCGCCGAATCCCTGCTCCGACCACAGCAGGATGGTACCACTCGTGGTGGCCTCCCCCGACCACAGGGGCTGGGCATAATCAGGATGAATCTTGGGCTGGCCCACCGTCCGCAGCCAGCGCCACTCGTATTCCTCCCAGCCGTCCCGCAGCCGGCCGTCCCACAGCAGGGCGTAGGCGTATTGCCAGTGGACCTCGGGATAGTGGGGATCAAGGCTCAGCGCCCGGTGATAGCAGGCATAGGCCTCGTCCAGCCGCCCCAGCTCCTTCAGCGCCGTCCCCAGATTGGTGTGGCCCTCGACGCAATCCGGCTTCAGCGAAAGGGCACGCTGGTAACAGGCCAGCGCCTCGTCCAGCCGCCCCAGGTCCTGCAACGCCGCGCCCAGACTGTTATGGGCCTCGGCGGAGTCGGGAGAGAGGGCCACGGCGCGACACTGGCAGATGATCGCCTCCTCGGTCCGCCTCTGCTCCCGAAGGGTATTGCCGAGATTACTGTGGGCTTCCGCATAGTCAGGCCGTAGTGCGACGGCGCGGCGGAAGCAGGTTTCCGCCTCCTCCAGCCGCCATTGTTGCAGCAGCACGGCACCCAGATTGTTGTGGGCCGCCGGGTAATCCGGTTGGAGCGCCAGGGCGCGGCGATGGCAGTCCAGGGCCTCGTCCAGCCGCTTCTGCCGTTGCAGGATGGCGCCGAGATTGGACAGGAACCAGGCCTCGCCGGGGTTGAGCGCCACCGCCTGAGCGATAAGCGCCGCCGCCACGTCCAGCCGCCCGCTCTGGGTGGCGATGATTCCGAGCTGGTGCAGACTGTCGGCATGGTCGGGATTTTGGGAGAGAATCCGGCGGTACAGCCGTTCCGCCTCGTCCAGCCGCCCGGCCTCGTGGTGCAGGAGGCCGGCGGCGAACAACGCGCCGGAATCCGGCAACCGAGGCTTGACCACCGCCCCGCCCTGCTTGGCCCCCGCCCGACGCTGCTTGCGATTCACCCCGACCCCACTTGGCGGATTTCATTCGAGGCTAGCAAAGCCCTCCTCCGGCGGCAATATGGCAACAACCCGTCTGGTCCGCCCGCCCGCCCGGCGCTATGGTGGCCGCCGGCCAACCGCAGCGATGGTGTCCATGCCTCCCAAGCCTCCCCAGCTCGGCCGCGACGGTGCCGAATCCCTGGCTCTCCACGCCGTCGCGGTGATCGTCACCGACGAGGACCTGCTGCCCCGCTTTCTCGGATTCACCGGCAGCAGCCCCGATGACCTGCGCCGCCGCATCACCGACCCCGACTTCCTCGGCGCCGTCCTGGACTTCGTACTGGAAAACGATGCCACCGTGCACAAGGTCGCCACCGCCGCAGGCGTCAGCCCGGAAACCCTGCTTCTCGCCCGCACCAAGCTTCCCGGCGGACAGATGGATTGGACGCCCTGATAAGGCGAAGGGGCAATCCAGAACCGGCAGCAGGCCGGTTACCGCCACGCCGCCGTACGGTTCAACGTTCACTCCGGTAGAGTTTCAGGCGAGCGGCGGCATTGGTCAGATGAGAGGCTGCCGCTTGGCGCGCATGGTCGGGATCGCGGTCGGCGATGGCATCATAGATGGCCTTGTGCTCCTCATGAACGGCATTGGTGAGACCAGATTGGCGGGCGGTATTGCTACGCGCCACGCGGATCAACCGGCGCACCCTTTGATCAAGGAAATCACCGAACCTGATGAAGTACCGGTTATGGCTGGCCAGCATTATTGCCCGATGGAAATGCATGTCCTCGTCAACGCCAGGGCTATTGGTGGTTACCGCCCCGGCCAAGCCATCCAAGGCTTGGCGGATTGCTGCCAACTCGGCTTTGGTGTGGCGTTCCGCCGCCAAGGCGGTGGCGGTCACCTCGAACGACATCAGGAGTTCCAGCAGTTGCGCCAGATCCTCGCGATCCCCGAAATTCGGTTCCAGTTGAAAGACCGAGGCTCCCTCGGGATTAACGAATTGGCCTCGTCCCTGATGGGAGACCACCAAACCTTGCGACTTCAGCAAGGATAGAGCTTCGCGCAGGACCGAGCGGCTTACACCGAACATCGCCGCCAGTTCGTGCTGCGAGGGAAGTTGCTCACCGGGCCCGAATTCGCCACTCCCGATCTGTTCGCGCAGACGGCGCGCTACTTCGTCGGGTAGCGTGCCTGCGCGCTGGATGATCTGGCTTTCTTTCAGCATGGTGCGTTCCTTCGCCTTGTTGGCATACCGCGTAGTGTTCGGCTTCCTCCGCCTCTATCAGGAGGCGATCCAGAGCCCCCCGTTCAGGTAAATCCTCTCTCCCGTGTATTGCGGGCACCATCACCGCACAGGAAATGGCTGCCGATCACCCCGGCAACATCACAACCTTACCAGAAAGCATGAGAATCCTCACCCCCTCCCGGCCGCCGCTAATATCTTGAATTAATTGATGCAATCATGAAATTTCGCGCAAATGGCGGTGGGTCAACAAATCAACTTGTCTGACAAGCATATCACATGCTATGTATACAACTATATAAATATCCCAGAGCCGAAATTGGCCCATGAGCGGAGTCATCGCCGGGCCAATCAGAGACCAGCGAAGCTGGCTGCCGACAGGGTTGGTAAGGGAGGTTGCCGATGCCGGAAATCACGGGCACCACGCGTCTGATCGCTATCATCGCCGATCCGATTGCCCATGTGCGCACGCCGCAGGTCATGAACCGCAGGTTCCTTGAGCTTGGCATCGATGCCGTGATGGTTCCGCTTCATGTTTCCCCCGGCTCCCTCTCGAGCGTTCTTACCGGGTTGCGGCAGGTCCGCAATTTCTCCGGGGCCGTCATCACCGTGCCGCACAAAATGGCGGCGGCGGGACTGTGCGACGACCTGAGCACCGAAGCCCGATTGGTCGGAGCCGTGAACTGTCTTCGACCCGGACCCGACGGCACGCTTGTCGGCGCCATGTTCGACGGGCGAGGCTTCGTGAACGGTCTCCTGGTACGGGACATTGACCCTGCCGGCCAAAGTGCCCTTGTGCTGGGCGCAGGGGGAGCCGCCTCGGCCGTTGCCGTCGCATTGGCGGCAGCCGGTGTCGCCCGGTTGACCATTCATAACCGCACCCCAGGCAAGGCGCAGGAGTTGGCTGCGCGCATCGCCAGCGCGTTTCCGGCGGTGCAGGTGTCCGAAGGCCCCGCCGATGGGCGGACCATGACTCTGGTGGTCAACGGAACCTCGCTCGGCATGCATGACGGCGATCCGCTTCCCCTTCCCATCGACACCTTGGACGTCGGGACCGTGGTTGCCGAGGTCGTGATGCAGCCAGAGGAAACGGCGCTGCTGCGGGCCGCCGCTGCCGCGGGCTGCCACATCCACCCGGGCCGCTACATGCTTGAAGGGCAATTGGGGATGCTGGCCGATTACGTGTCCGGCCGGGAGCAATGACCGTCAGCAACGACAATCGTGGAAGAGGAGGCGTATCCATGAAAACCAAGTTTGCTCTGGCCGGTGCCGTCGCCCTGGCCGCCCTGGCCTTGCCCGCTCAAGCCGAGCCATTGCGGATCGCCATACTCGAAAGCCTGTCCGGGTCCCAGACATCGACCGGCCGCCTTTTCGCCACCGCCATTCACTTTGCCGTTGAAGAGGCGAATGCCAGAGGCGGCTTCAACGGCGAGATGATCGTCGTCACCGAATACGATAATGGCGGCTCTCCCATCACCGCCGCCGCCAAGTTCCAGCAGGTGGCCGCCGATGGGGCGCATGTGGTGATGTCCGGGTCATCATCGGCCGTTACCGGACAAATATCCGAGGACGTGCGCAAGTACAATCTGCGCAATCCAGACAAGAGAATCATCTTCTACTCTCCCGGGGCCGAGGCCATGGAGATCACCGGAGAGAAGTGTCACTTCCACAGTTTCCGCATGACAACCACGGCTCCCATGCGGGTTACCGCCCTGGTCAAGGTGATGAAAGAGGATGGGACGCTGGGCAGGAGGGTCTATTCCATCAACCAGAACTATTCCTGGGGCATGGACATGGAGCGGGCGATCAAGGCCAGTGCCGCTTCCGGCGGCTACGAGGTGGTGGAGAGCACGCTGCACGAAGTCAACAAAATCCAGGACTTCGCGCCGTTCGTCGCCAAAATCCAAGCCGCCAAGCCGGACACCGTCATCACCGGCAATTGGTCCAACGATCTGCTCCTGCTGATGAAAGCCGTGGGTGATGCCGGTCTGAAAGCCCGCTTCGCGACAACCTTCCTGGACCAGCCGGGCAATATCGGCAATGCCGGCACGGTGGCGATGGGCCATTACGTGGCCAATCCGTTCAACATCGAACTGACCGACGGCAAGTTCCCCGCCGATTACGAAAAGTTCAGCGGCCATATTCCCGCCTATATCGAGCCGCAGACGGTGAACACCGTGCGGATGTTGCTGAAAGCCGGAGACGCCGCGGACTTCAAGAAAGGAAGGATTGACGCCACTCAGCTTGCCTTGGCGATCGAGAACACCAGGATGGAGACGGAGATGGGGACCTGGAGCATCCGCAAGGAAGACCACCAGTTGCTGTTACCGGTGGTGGTGTCCCGGGTCGAAAAGGGCGTGAAGTACCCGGCCGATGGGACCGACTTGGGCTTCAGGCCAATCAAGGTGCTTCCCGCCGAGGACGTCGTCTACCCGGTTCAGGCGTCCTGCCAGATGCGGCGCCCCTGAGCGCGATACGGCGGGGTGTCGAGAACGCCCGCCAATTCCCGCGGCTGCCGACAGGAGAATGGAATGGAATTCCTGATCGTCTCGACCTTGAACGGCCTCATCTACGGCATGTTGCTGTTCATGGTGTCCGCCGGCCTGACATTGGTGTTCGGCATGATGGGCGTACTGAACTTCGCCCATGCCTCGTTTTACATGCTGGGCGCCTATCTGGCCTACACCCTGTCCGGTTTGCTCAACTTCTGGGCCGGCCTGCTGCTGGCCCCCCTGATCGTGGCGATCATCGG
>Ga0265313_10000675_pt1 | contig 35150 bp, 30 predicted proteins | sample 4123metaG_FD_203122 | JGI IMG/M metagenome (GOLD analysis project Ga0265313, IMG submission 203122) | Rhizosphere microbial communities from Carex aquatilis grown in University of Washington, Seatle, WA, United States - 4-1-23 metaG | ecosystem: Host-associated > Plants > Roots > Rhizosphere >... | reverse complement strand
TCGCGCTCGGCCTACGCGCGCGGCGATGTCGACGCCGCGCTCGATGCGAGCGACCACGTCGTGCACGAGGTGTTCCAGACGCAGCGCATCGAGCACGCCTTCCTCGAGCCCGAGGCCACGCTCGTCGTTCCCGACGGCGACGGGCGCTTCACCATGTACTCCGGCGGTCAAGGCGTGTGGGACGACCGCGACCAGGTCGCCTCGGTGCTCGGCATCGATCCGCAGCGCATCACGGCCGAGCTCGTGTCGAACGGCGGCGCGTTCGGCGGCAAGGAGGACATGGCGAACCAGGCGCAGACCGCGCTCGCCGCGTTCCTGCTCGGTGCGCCGGTGAAGTGCACCCTCTCCCGGGAAGAGTCGCTCCTCATCCACCCGAAGCGCCATCCGATCCGCATCGACCTCAGTGTCGGCTGCGACGCCGGCGGCCGCCTCACGGCGTTGCGAGCGCGCATGGTGGGCGACTCGGGCCCGTACGCGTCGGTCGGCATGAAGGTGCTCGAGCGCGCCGCGGGCCACGCGAGCGGCCCGTACCACGTGCCCACCATCGACGTGGAGGCGTTCGCGGCGCGCACCAACAACTCGGTGTGCGGCGCGTTCCGCGGGTTCGGCGCCAATCAGGCGCAGTTCGCGATGGAAGGCGCGCTCGATCGTCTCGCGGAGCGGGTCGGGATCAGCGGCTGGGAGATTCGCAGCCGCAACGTGATCGAACCGGGCCAGGTGTGGGGTCCGGGTCAGGTGATGGACGACGGCTGTCGTGGCGCGCGCCGTTGTCTCGACGCGGTGAAGCCCGCGTACGACGCCGCGATCGCGGCCGGGCGCGCGGTGGGAGTCGGGCTCGGGCTCAAGAACTCCGGCCTCGGCAACGGCTTTCTCGAGATCGTGCGCGCGGTCGTGCGCTTCGAGGCCGACGGCACGGTCGAGGTGCGCCACTGTTGGACCGAGATGGGTCAGGGCGTGCACACCGTGGCCGCGCAGGTCGCGATCGAGGAGCTCGACGTCGAGCCGCGCCGGGTCCGTGTCGTGGTCGACACGACGCGCGAGCTGGGTGCGGGCCAGACGACGGGATCGCGCGGCACGTTGATGGGCGCCGGCGCGGTCGCCGACGCGTGTCGCGCGGCGCGCGCCGACGGCTGCCGTACCGGTGTCGACTACGCAGGGGAGTACCGCGTCGACTGGACGAGCTCCATCGAATCGGGCGTGGAGCAGCCGGTGATCCACTCCGCGTTCGGCTACGCCGCGCAGCTCGTGGTCATGGATCGCGAGTCGGGCGCCGTCGAGCGGGTGGTGGCCGCGCACGACGTCGGTCGGGCGGTGAACCCGTTGCAGTGCGTCGGGCAGGTCGAGGGCGCGGTGCACATGGGTCTCGGCTACGCGCTCACCGAGGACTTCCCGTGCGACGAGAACGGCCGCCCGCTCGTGACGACGCTCCGCGGCCTCGGCATCATCCGCGCCAAGGACGTGCCCGAGATCGAGGTGATCCTGATCGAGGAGCCGCAGCCCCGCGCGCCCTACGGGATCAAGGGAGTGGGCGAGATCGGCCTGGTGCCGACGGCCGGCGCGGTGGCGGCCGCGTTGCACGACCTCGACGGCGGGTGGCGCGCGCAGCTTCCGATGCGTCGCGGCGAATGAACGAGGAGAGCGCCGCGAGCGGCACCACGCCCGGCCTCGTCTGTGCCCACCATCATCTCTACTCCGCGCTCGCACGCGGCATGCCGGCGCCCCCTCGGGTGCCCCGCGACTTCACCGACATCCTCGACCTGGTGTGGTGGCGGCTCGATCGCGCGCTCGATCTCGAGACGATCCGCTGGTCGGCCCTGCTCGGTGCACTCGAGGCGCTCGAGTCGGGCACGACCGCGATCATCGACCATCACTCGAGCCCGTCGGCGATCGAGGGCAGTCTCGACGTGATCGCAGACGCGTGCGCCGAGGTCGGCGTTCGGGTCGTGTGCTGCTACGAGGTGACCGACCGCAACGGACCCGACGGCGCCAAGGCCGGCCTGGCCGAGAACGAGCGGTTCCTGCGCGCCGGGGGCCGGGGCCTGGTCGGTGCGCACGCGTGCTTCACGCTCACCAACGAGACGCTCGACGCGGTGTGCGGCACGGCCGCCGATCTCGGCGTCGGCGTGCACATCCATGTCGCCGAGGACGCGGTCGACGTGCGCTCCGGCGTCCGACTGGCCGGCCGGGCGCGCGACGACTGGTTGCTCGCGCATTGCGTACATCTCGACCGCACGTTGCCCGGCACCGTCGTGCACAACCCGCGCTCCAACCTCAACAACGGCGTCGGGTACGGGCGGCCCGCGCGCTTTCCCCGCGTCGCGCTCGGCACCGACGGGATCGGCGCCGACATGCTCGACGAGTTCCGGCTCGCGTTCGTGCTCGCGCGTGACTCCGACCTGACCTCCACACCCGATCAGGCGTGGACCTGGCTCGAGGCGGGGGCCGCGCTCGTGCCCGACGTGCTCGAAGACGTCGTCACCTGGTCGTACACGCCGGTCGAGCCGGGGCGGCTCGCGTACACCACCGATGTGCGCGCGGAGCGGGTGGCCGTCGGCGGTGAGATCGTCCTCGACGAGCTCGGCCCCACTCGGGTCGACTCCGCGGAGATCCGCGCCCGCGCCGGCGAGCACGCGGCGCGCCTGTTCCGCCGCATGGAGGAGATCTGATCGTGGCCCGCGTGGCGCTCTACCTGCAGGACGCGCATCCCATTCGTGACGGCATGCACTACGCGCGGGCTGCGGAACGAGCCGGTTTCGAAGCCGTGTGGCAGGCCGAGAGCCGTCTCGTGCGCGAAGCGACGATCCCGCTGGCCGCGTTCGGCGCCGCGACCGAGCGGATCAAGCTCGGGTCGGGCGTCGTGAGCATGTGGGTCCGCAATCCCGCGTTCCTCGCGTCGACGTTCTCGACGCTCGACGACCTCGCGCCCGGCCGCGTGATCCTCGGCATCGGCGCGTGGTGGGACCCGCTCGCGGCGAAGGTCGGTGTGTCGCGCGCGCGTCCCCTGCTCGCGATGCGCGAGATCGTCACGACGGTACGAGCGTTGCTGGCCGGCGAAACCGTGACCTTCGACGGCGAGTTCGTGCACCTCGACGGTGTCGAGCTCGACTACGTGTACCAGGAGCGGGTGCCGAAGGCCGTGCCCATCGTGATCGGCGCCACGGGGATGCAGATGATGCGCCTGGCCGGCGAGATCGCCGACGGCGCGCTGCTGAACTACCTGGTGTCACCCGCGTACAACGAGCGCGCGATGTCGGCGCTGGCGGAGGGCGCGGAGAAGGGCGGTCGCCGCCTCGACGACATCGACCGTCCCCAGCTCGTCGTGTGCTCGATGGACGACGACCGCGACGCGGCACTCGACGCGGCCCGCCTGCTCGTGACCCAATATCTGGGTCAGCAGCCGCACATCATGAAGGCATCGGGGGTGCCGCAGGCGATGCTCGACGAGATCGGCGCGGTGCTGACCTGGCCCGCGACGCACGAACAGGTAGTCGCGGCGTCGAAGCTCGTTCCCGACGAAGTGGTGCAGCTCATCACCGCGTCGGGCACGCCCGACGAATGTCGCGCCAAAGTGGCCGAGTACGTGAACTCGGGGTGCACCTGCCCGGTGCTCTACCCGTTGGGCCCCGACGTGGAGCAGATGATCGACGCGTTCCGAAACTGGGAGGAGTCCTGAGGTGAACTACGACGAGTACCTGCGCCGGCTGCCGAAGGTCGAGCTGCACTGCCATGTCGAGGGAACGCTGCGGCCGCAGACCGTCGCCGACCTGGCGCGCGCTCACGACATCGCGCTGCCCACCGACGACGTGGAGCGCATCTACGACTACGAGACGATCTACGAGTTCCTCGAGATCTTCCGTCTCGTGAACTCCACGGTGATCACGCAGGGCGACTTCGCGCGCGTTGCGTACGAGTCGCTCGAGGACGGTGTAAAGCTCGGCAACCTCAAGTACCGCGAGATGTTCTTCAACCCGACCCTGCACACGCCGCGCGGTGTGGCGATGGCGACGGTCATCAACGGTCTGGCGGAAGGTTGCGCGGCTGCGGAGCTCGACTTCGGGGTGCGGTGCCGGCTGATTGCCGACGTGTACCGCCAGGACCCGCCGGAGATGGCGTACCAGATGACGGAAGAGGTCATCGCGAACCGCCGCGACGAGCTCATCGGTCTCGGCATGGACGCCGCCGAGGCGCCGGACCCGCCGGAGAAGTTCGCGGAGAGCTTCGAGCTCGCGGGTCGGTCGGGCCTGCACCGCACTAGTCACGCCTCCGAGGACGGCCCGGCCGTGAACATCACGACCTGCCTCGACGTGCTCGGCTGCGAGCGGATCGACCACGGCTACCACATCCTCGAAGACGACGCCGTGGTGGCTCGCTGCCGCGACGAGGGAATCCGTTTCACCTGCTGCCCGACCTCGACGGCGGTCGTGTACGGCTGGCCCGATCTCACGACGCACCCGATCAACGGGATGATGCGCGCCGGTCTGCTCGTGCACCTGAACTCCGACGATCCCACGATGTTCCACACCGACATCGGCAAGGAGTACGTCGACTTCGTCGGCCAGAACGACTACCCGCCCGAGGTCGCGAAGCAGCTCGTGCACAACGGTGTGGACGCCACGTGGCTCGACGACTCGGAGAAGGTCGCGTTGCACAAGCTGTTCGCCGACGAGATTGCCGCGCTCGACAAGGAGCTGGTGCGTTGACGCGGAGGCTCGCGAACGCCGATCCCGCGTTGCGACGCGCGTGGCACGCGGTCGCGCGCAGCAACGAGGTGGCCGGCACGCCGACGCGGGTGCGGTTGCTCGGTGAGGAGTGGGTGCTGGTCCGCCTGCCCGACGGACGCGGCGGCGCGACGCTGACCGCGTTCGCCGACCGGTGCCCGCATCGCCTCGCGCCGCTCTCGGCCGGGTGGGTCGACGGCACGTCGCTGCGCTGCGGCTATCACGGGTGGTGCTTCGCGGCCGACGGCAGCTGCACCGAGATCCCGTCGCTCGGCGCGAGTGAGCACGCGCCGCCGCGGGCCGTGGCCTCGACGCCGGCCGGGCTCGCGGAGCGCAACGGCATGGTCTTCCTCGCGCCCGAACCGCCGCTCACCGAGCTGCTCGACGTGCCGGAGGCCGACGATCCCGCGTTCGCGCACGGCGCGCTCGAGCCGATCCGCGCCCGTGTCGGTGCGGGGCTCATGATCGACAACTTCCTGGACATGGCCCACTTTCCCTTCGTGCACCTCGCGACCATCGGCACGCCGGAGGCGGAGACGTTCGAGTTCGTGGTCGATCGCGACGGTCTCGGCATGCGCGTGCACGCCCGGCACCCGTTCCCGCACCGCGAGGACCCCGGCGTCGCTGCGGGCATACGCCCGCTCATCCAGACGCGGGCACTCGAGTACCGCTACCGCGCGCCGTTCTCGATCTGCCTGCGCATCGACTACGTGGAGGCCGGGGGCACGAACGTGCTCGATTTCTACGTGCAGCCCGAGGACGACGAGCACTGCCTGATCTACACGACCGTGCACCGCAACGATCTGGGCGACGATCCGCACGCCATGGCCGAGGCGGTCGCGTTCGAGCGCAAGATCATCGACGAGGACCTCGCGTTGCAGGAGCGATACGCCGACCGGCGCCTGCCGCTCGACCTCACGGCCGAGGTGCACGTGAAAGCCGACCGCATGACGATCGAGCTGCGCCGGATTCTCGGTGACCTCGTGGAGGCCGCGACCGCCTTACGCTGACCGCGTCGACGAGCACAGGGAGAGAGGGCATCATGCGCAACGATCCCGTCGAACCGGAAGTCCGGGCCCGGGCCGTGGCCGCCGCGCAGGGCCGCGAGCCGTTCGACCTCCTGCTCACGGGCGGCACCGTCGTCGACGTGGGGTGCGGTGAGCTCCGGACCGCCGACATCGGGATCGTCGGCCCGCTCATCGCGAGCGTGCACCCGCCCGACGAGCAGCGGCTCGCGCTCGACGCGATCGACTGCACCGGCCGTCTGCTCGCCCCGGGGTTCGTCGACATGCACGTGCACTTCGAGTCGTCGATGCTCACCCCCGGCGGGTACGCGGAAGCGGTGTGCCCGCGCGGCACCACGACGGTGTTCGTCGACCCGCACGAGCTCGCCAACGTCGCGGGTGTCGCGGGAGTCCGCTACGCGGTGGAGGCGAGTCGCGGCCTGCCGGTGCGCTTCGTCGTGCAGGCCCCTTCGTGCGTGCCGCCCCAGCCCGGCCTCGAGCTCTCGGGCGCCGACCTGTACGGGCCGGAGATCAGCGAGATGTTGTCGTGGGAGGAGGTGGGCGGTCTCGCCGAGGTGATGGACATGATCGGCGTGCTCGGCGGCGCGGATCGCATGGTCGACGTCGTGGCGGCCGGTCTCGAGAGCGGCAAGCTCGTGTCGGGGCACGCCGCCGGCCTCACGGGTGCGGTGCTCCAGGCCTACCTCGCCGCGGGCATGACCTCCGACCACGAGATCTTCACCGAGCCCGACTGCCTCGAGAAGCTCCGCGCGGGTCTCACCGTCGAGCTGCGCGGCATGATCGACCCGATCCTCCCCGGCATCGTGGCCGAGGTGAACGCGTTGCCGATCACGCCGACGCACCTCGTCGCGGCCACCGACGATCTCTTCGCGCTGACACTCCTGGGTGACGGCGGCATCGACCATCTCCTGCGCCGGCTCGTGGCCTACGGCATGGACCCGCTGGTCGCGCTGCGCTGCGCGACCTACAACGCCGCGTACCGCCTGCAGCGATCGGATCTCGGCCTCGTCGCGGCGGGCCGCCGGGCCGACATCGTGGTGCTCGCCGACCTCGAGTCGTTCGCGGCCGAGCACGTGATCACCGACGGTCATCTCGTCGCCTCGCACGGCCGGATGCTCGTCGACGTCGTGGAAGGCCCGAGCGATCCGCCCTTCGACACGATGCGGCTGTCGACGCTCGACGCGGCCGACATGCAGCTCCATCTCGACGTTCCCGACGGTGTGCACCGCATGCGGGTGATCGCCGACGCGGTGATGACCCGGTGGGACGAGACCGAGGTACGCGTGCACGACGGCGTGGTCGAGATCCCAACCGACTACATCGTGCAGGTCACCGTGCACCGGCACGGCCGCATCGACCCTGTGCCGCACGCGGCCCTGCTCTCTGGGTGGGGCAACTGGGACGGCGCGATCGCGACCACGGTCGCGCACGACACACACAACCTTGTGGTGTTCGGACGCGACCCCCACGAGATGGCGTTGGCCGCGAACACGGTGATCGCATCGGGCGGCGGGGTCGCGGTCGTGCGCGGCACGGAGGTGCTCGGCCACATCGCGCTCCCGATCGCCGGGATCCTCTCGCCCGCACCCGCGGCCGAGGTCGCGGACGCGCAGCGGGCAACGCAGGACGCCGCGATCGCGATCGGCTTGCTCGCGCCGACGCTCACCCAGCCCCTGTTCCAGGTGATGCTGTCTTCGCTCGCGTGCCTCCCCGGCCCCCACGTCACCGACGTCGGCCTCATCGACGGCACCACCGGCGAAGTCGTCGCCTCCGCGATCGTCCCCTGACCCCACCCCGACCTCGAACCGGCGTGGGTGAGCGGTCTCCCGGACCGCCGGCTCATGCCGGTTCGCTATGCGGGGGCGGCGTGCCAGGCGTCGACCGCGGCGTGGGCGCGGGCCTGCAACAAAGCCGGGGCGCCGGACGCGTCGAGTGAGTCGCGGGCGATGCCGGCGAGCGTCGCGTCGTCGAGACCCATGCGGGCTCGCACGATCTCGTACTCGTCGAGCAGGTTCGGGCCGAACAGCAGGGGATCGTCGGCGTTGAGGCTGCAGTGCACGCCGGCCGCGAGCAGCGCGGGCAGCGGGTGCGCCTCGATCGACGGGACGACCGACAGCATCACGTTGGAGGTCGGGCACACGTCGAGGCACACGGCGCTGTCGGCGAGGCGGCGCACGAGGTCGGCGTCCTCGATCGCGCGCACGCCGTGCTGGATCCGGTTCGCGCCGAGCGCATCGAGTGCCCCGACGACCGAGGCGGGCCCGGCTAGCTCCCCGGCGTGAGGAACGCGGAGGAGCCCGGCCTCTCGCGCCACAACGAACGCCTCGGCGAACGGCTCGGGCGGCCAGTCGGTCTCGTCGTTCGCGAGGCCGAACCCGACCACGCCGCGGCCTGCGTACCCCGCCGCCAGGTGCGCCTGCTCGAGCGCGTCGGACGGGTCGACGGTGCGGTCGGCCGCCACGACGATCCCCACCCCGACACCGAACTTCGCGGCGGCGTCGTGGGCGGCGGCCAGCACGATCTCGAGGGTCGTTTCGGGCGGTCCGATCCGTTCGTTGTGATGTGGGAGGTAGATAGCCGGTTCGACCCACACCGCACCGTCGGCGGCGGCGTCCTCCACCACCTCGTGTACGAGGCGCGCCAGCGCGTCGGGTTCCGTCAGCACGTGGCACGCGGCGACGTACATCCCCGAGAACGCGGCGAAGTTCCCGAAGCCCCTGATCGGCGGTACGTCGACACCCAGCTCGTCGGCGAGGTCACGCAACGTGCTCGGCCGCATCGCGCCTTCGAGGTGGAGGTGGAGGTGGGCCTTCGGGAGAGTCCGGAGATCGCGCACGCCGAGATCCTCGCATCGTCGTGCGGTGTCGTCATCACGGAAACGCGGCGTTCATCGTTCGGGGACCGCATCGAAACGCCGGAGCTTCTATCGTGCGGGCCAACAGCCGTTGACGCCGGCCCGCGGTCGCGAACGCAGGGTCTGCAGGGGAGGCACCGTGGCGGGAGAGTTCGACCTGAGCAAGCTGTCGATCGATCGGCGATCGTTCCTGCGCCGCGGCGCGGTGGGCGGCGCCGGCGCAGTGTTGCTGGCGGGTGGTGGTATGTCCGCGTTCCTCGCCGCGTGCTCGAGCTCCTCCAAGCCCGCGTCTTCTTCCACGACGCCGACCTCGGCGGCCGGAGGCGCGCCCGACTTCGGCGAGCTGTCGTACCAGCTGTCGTGGATCAAGAACGTCGAGTTCGGCGGCTCGTTCATCGCCGACACGAACGGTTACTTCAAACAGCTCGGCTTCTCGAGCGTCAAGTTCCTTGCCGGTGGTTCGGGCCCGACGGCCGATTCGGTCGTCGACGCGGGCAACGCGCTCGTCGGCATCTCCGCGCCCGACATCACGAGTCCTGCGATCCTTCAGGGCGCCGACGTGATCACGATCGGAGCGCAATACCAGAAGAACCCGTTCGCGATCATGAGCCTGGCGAGCAAGCCCATCAAGACCCCGCAGGACATGATCGGGAAGAAGATCGGCGTGCAGGACGCGAACGCGGCAGTGTGGACCGCGTTCCTGAAGGCGAACAACATCGCGCCGAGCAAGGTCGACAAGGTCGTGGTGCAGTTCGACCCGTCCCCGTTGGTTGCCGGCACCGTCGACGGTTGGTTCTCGTTCTTCACGAACGAGCCGAACCTCTTGAAGATCCAGAAGGTCGACACGTACGTGTTCAAGCTCGCCGACTTCAAATACCCGCTGGTGTCGGAGACGTACGTCGTGAAGAAGTCGAACCTGCAATCGAAGCGCGCCGAGATCAAGGCGATGCTCAAGGGCGACATCATGGGCTGGCACCAGAACCTCAAGGACCCGGCGCTGGGCGCGACGCTGGCCGCGACGAAATACGGCAAGGATCAGCACCTGACGGTCGAGGAGCAGACGCTCGAGTCGAAGTCGGAGAACACGCTGATCCTGACGCCCGACACTCAGGCGAACGGGCTGTTCACGATCACCCCGAAGCTGATCGACGAGAACATCGCCACGCTCAAGTTCGCCGGCATCACGATCACGAAGGAGCAGCTCTTCGACACGTCGATCATCGACGAGGTGTACCAGGAGAACCCCGATCTCAAGACGATCCCCGCGTGATGTGACTACCCTCGAGACCTTGCCCGGCGCCGACGGCACTACCGACGAGCCCGCCGTCGTCGCCGACGACGGCATCTCGCTGCGCAAGCTCGGCAAGGTCTTCAAGGTCCGGCGCTCCGAGGTCGTCGCGTTGGAAGACGCCGACCTCGCCGCGCCGGCGGGTTCGTTCACCGCGTTGCTCGGACCTTCCGGTTGTGGCAAGTCGACGATCCTGCGGATCCTCGCCGACCTCGAGGCGCCCACGACGGGGCGGGCGCTCGTGCACGGCGAGGAACCGGCCGCCGCTCGCCGCAACCATCATCTGGGCATCGCGTTCCAAGAAGCTGCGCTGCTGCCGTGGCGCTCGGTGATCACGAACATCCGCCTGCCGCTCGAGCTCGCGGGCGTGAAGGTCGACAAGGACACGATCGCCGCGCTCGTGCGGCTCGTCGGGCTCGAGGGCTTCGAGCAGGCGCGGCCCGCGCAACTCTCGGGCGGCATGCGCCAGCGCGTCGCGATCGCCAGGGCGCTCGTGGTGTTGCCGAAGGTGCTGTTGCTCGACGAGCCGTTCGGCGCGCTCGACGAGATGACGCGTCAGCGCCTCAACCTGGAGCTCCAGCGCATCTGGACCGAACGGGCGTGCACGACGTTGCTCGTGACGCACTCGATCGCGGAGGCGGTGTTCCTCGCGGACCGGGTTGCGGTCATGAGCCCCCGCCCCGGGCGGATCGTCGCGACCGTCGACATCGACCTCCCCCGGCCGCGCACGCCGGAGATGCTGCGCGCCCCGCACTTCCACGAGTTGTGTGACCGCTTCAGCGAGCTGCTCTTCGGTCACGGGGGCGCCGCCGCCGGCGAGCACTGATGGCCGTGGTCGCGGTGCCGCCGGTCACGAGCCGCCGCGAAGTCCCACCCTGGCTCCGGGGCGTCTTCGGCATGGTCGGCGTCGTCGTCGTATGGCAGATCGTGGGCCTGACGTTCTTCTCGAAGAACAACCTGGTGCCGCCCCCCACCCACATCCTCTCGCAGATGCGATCGGACGGGTTCGCGTTCTACTGGAACAACGCGCGCACCACCCTGCACGAGGCGAGCATCGGCTGGCTGTGCGGCAACGCGCTCGCGGTCCTGCTCGCGTTTGCGTTCCTCGTCGCTCCGATTCTCGAGCGGCCGCTGATGCGCCTCGGCATCGCGTCGTACTGCCTCCCGATCTTCGCGATCGGCCCGGTGCTCCAGATCGTGTTCGTCGGCCAGACCCCGAAGATGATCCTCGCCGCCCTGTCGGTCTTCTTCACGACGCTCGTCGGCATGCTGATCGGACTGCGCAGTGCCGACGCCACGACGCTCGACCTCGTGCACGCCTACGGCGGGAACTCGTTCAACAAGCTGACCAAAGTGCGTTTGCGATCGGCGCTCCCGAGCCTGTTCGCAGCGTTGCGGATCGCGGCTCCCGCCGCGATCCTGGGCGCGATCATCGGCGAGTACCTCGGGTCCAACAACGGCTTGGGCGTGGCCCTGATCGCGTCGGAGCAGGGGCTCATCATCGACCGCACATGGGCGCTCGCGCTCGTGGCGACGGCCCTGGCCGGCATCGGATACGGCCTGACCGCGCTCATCGGGCACTGGCTCACGCCGTGGGCGCCGAAGCGAGCACGCGTATGACGGCCGAGATGCAGATCGCGGGCGTGAGCGCTCCGCCGCCTCCCGGCGCCGGCCGGTTGCGACGCGTCGGCGGCCGGCTCGGCCAGTGGCTGGTCTCGGCCGCAGTCGTGCTCGGCGCCTGGCAGCTGTTCATCATCGTGTTCCACGTCGGGCACTTCGTGGGGAAGGGCCCGCTCGACGTGTGGCGGTTCGTGGCGACCGGCGCCGGCGCCGCCGACGCGCGCTCGCAGCTGTACCACGCCTCGGTCACGACCTTGCGCGACGCGTTCGTCGGGCTGGTCGCGGGGACGATCGCGGCGCTCGGGTGCGCGATCGTGTTCAACCTGCGGCGCACGATCGAGCAGACGTTCATGCCGATCGCGATGGTGTTGCGGTCGGTTCCGCTCGTCGCGATGACCCCGCTGATCGCGCTCATCTTCGGTCGGGGATTGATGTGTGTGACGGTGATCGCCGGGATCGTCACCTTCTTCCCGACGCTCGTGAACGTGACGCTCGCGCTGCGTGCCACTCCGCAGGCGTCGATCGACCTGTTCCAGGCCTACGGAGCCAGTCAGCTCACGACGCTGCGCAAGGTGCAGCTCCCGAGCGCGCTGCCCGCGGTGTTCGCGTCGTTGCGCATCGCGGCGCCGCTGGCGCTGGTCGGCGCCCTGCTGGCCGAGTGGTTGGCTACCGGTACCGGCCTCGGTGACTTGATGGTCGAGTCGTCGTCGTTGTCGAACTTCAACATGCTCTGGGCCGCGACGGCGCTCGTCACCGTCTACTCGGTGTTCCTCTACACGGCGATCAGCGGAGTGGAGAAGCGCGTGCTGGTCCGCTTCGCCGACGTTCCGTAGCCGGGCTCCGCCGAGCGTCCGGCTATCGGCGGGCGTTCTTCACGAAGTCGTCGAGGCCGTGCTTCGCAGCGGGGCGGTTACCGCCGTACCAGCCGCCGCGAACGTGGCGCCGGATGCCGCCCGGCGGGTCTTCGGTCGCGCGAGCCGCGCTGTGCCAGAGATTCGAGTGGTGCAACAGCACGTCGCCGCGCTCGCAGTACACGCCGATCTCTCCGGAAACGCGCTCGAACCCGGGCGGCATGTTCTCGGTACCCCCGAGGTGCGAGCCGGGAACGACGCGCAGGAATCCGTTCTCGGGAGAGGTCGGGTCGAGGTGGATCGTGAACGCGACCGATGGCCACCAGTCGAGGGTCGGACCCGACTGCGCGTCCGAGTGCCAGCCGATGCGCGAGTAGCCCGAGCCCGCGCCGGGGCGGGCGTCTTGGTACACGACGCCGAAGCGATCGTGTTCGAGCAGCCAACAGTCGGCGCCGAGCAGTCGCCGCATCGTGTCGACGATCGCGCGGTGGTGTACCGCGGCGCGGGTCAACGGCGCCACGTTGGTGACCTCGCACACGTAGTGCGCGAACGGTCGGCCGTCGACGACCGCGTCGGGATCGTCGAGGATCACCGTGCCGCATGCTTCGGGGAGCTCACCGGCAACCAACCGCTCCTGCAGGGCTGCCAGCTCGCCCTGCATGGCGTCGAGCTCGTCGGCACCGAAGCAGTCGCGCAGGATCGTGAAACCGAGTTGTTCGAATTCGGCGATCGGGTCGGGTTGCGCGCTCACTGCGACGTTGCCTTCATCCTCGGGATGCAGCCGGCGGCGGCGTCGGCCCGGCCGGCAGGTGGTCTCCGAATCGTACGGCCCGACGGCGCCGCACCGGGCCACCGGCCCTTGGGGTTGGCGAGGCGACCCGATGCGGCGTCGAACCCGGCGAGCAGCCCGGCCGCGAGCATGGCGCCCACGTCGTCCATCGTTCACACTCTCTTCTCATGAGCTGTTGCCGCCGCGCTACGGGAGTGTGAATCATCTCCCGGCGACTTGACCGCGGTCACGACCTTCGGCGAGGTTCGCCGGTCATGGACGCCTCGAGATGAGCGCGACGACGGGCGCCGATCTCCTGGTGCGAGGTGCGTTGCTGGTCGCCACCGTCGACGACGACCGCAACGAGATCGACGGGGGCTGGGTCGCGATAACCGACGGCCTCGTCGCGGCACTGGGTGGTGCCGGCGACGTCCCGCCCGACGCGGCACGGGTCCTCGACGCCGCCGGCTGTCTCGTGACACCCGGCTTGATCAACACGCACCATCACATCTACCAGAATCTCACGCGCAGCTTCCGTCCCGCCGTGAACGGCACCCTGTTCGAGTGGCTCACGACGCTCTACCCGCGCTGGGCGTTGCTCGACGAGGAAGCGGCCTACGTGTCGGCGTGGATCGGGTTGGCCGAGCTCGCGCTCGGCGGCTGCACGACGAGCACCGATCATCTCTACGTGCACCCGCGCGGCGCCGGCGATCTGATCAGCGCGGAGATCCGCGCCGCGCAGGAGCTCGGGATGCGCTTCCATCCGACGCGCGGATCCATGAGCCTGTCGGAGAAGGACGGCGGGCTGCCGCCCGATTCAGTGGTGCAGCCCGACGACGAGATCCTGGCCGACAGCGAACGTCTCGTCGCCCGGCACCACGACCGTTCGTGGGGAGCGATGGTGCGCATCGCGTTGGCGCCGTGCTCGCCGTTCTCCGTCACGCCGCAGCTCATGCGCGCGACCGCCGAGCTCGCCGAACGACTCGACGTGCGGATGCACACGCATCTCGCCGAGGACCCCGACGAGGACCGTTTCGCCGAGGAGGTGTTCGGCCGCCGCACGATCGACCATTTCGCCGACGTCGGATGGGGGAGCGACCGAGCTTGGGTCGCGCACTGCATCTATCCGAACGACGCCGAGATCGCGCGGCTCGGCGCGTGGGGGACCGGTGTCGCGCACTGCCCGAGCTCCAACATGCTCATCGGCGGCGGCATCGCGCCGGTGCCCGAGCTCCGCGCCGCCGGCGCGCCGGTCGGTCTCGGTTGCGACGGTTCGGCCTCCACCGACTCCGCGTCGTTGTGGATGGAAGCCCGCAACGCGTTGCTGCTCGGCCGGCTGCGGAAGGGCCCGGCGTCAACCGGCGCGCGCGACGCCCTCGAGATCGCGACCCGAGGCTCGGCGGCCTGCCTCGGGCGCGCCGGGGAGCTCGGCCAGCTCTCGGTGGGCGCCGTCGGTGACCTCGTGTGCTGGCCGCTGGAGGGGATCCCGTTCGCCGGGGCGCTCACCGACCCGGTCGAGGCCTGGCTCCGCTGCGGGCCGGTGTCGGCCCGCCACACGGTGGTCAACGGGCGGATCGTGGTGGAGGACGGGTGCCTGGCCGTCGCCGGCGAGGAGGAGATGCTCCGCCGGCACCGGGAGATCAGCGCCCGGATCCAGGGCGTGTCCTAGGCACCAGGGTCGCGGGCCCGCGCCACCCTCCGGTCGGAGCCCCTCCGGGCCGATGAAGTACCGAACATTCGGCGCCCCGGAGGCCACTGTCATGGATCACAAGATCATCGGAACGACGATGCCCGTGCTCGAGGTCACCCTCCAGGCCGGCGAGTCGGTGGTGGCCGAGGGGGGCGAGCTTTCGTGGATGACGAACGCGGTCGAGCTGCACACCGCCGCAGGTGGCACCGCCGGGTCGAAGGGAGTCTTCGGCGCGGTGAAGCGCGCGATCGCCGGCGGCACGCTCTTCATGACCGAGTACAGCGCGGTGGGTGGTTCGGGAATGGTCGCGTTCGCCACCAAGGTGCCGGGTCACATCAAGCCGATCGAGCTCGACGGCACCCGCCAGCTCATGGTGCACCGTCACGGGTACCTGTGCGGCGAGTCGAGCGTGACGCTCGAGATCGGATTCCAACAGAAGCTCAGCGCGGGATTCTTCGGCGGCGAAGGGTTCATCCTGCAGCGCGTCTCCGGAACTGGGCAGGCGTGGGTCGAGCTCGACGGCGAAGTCGTGGAGTACGAGCTGGCACCGGGCGAGGTGCTGCGCGTGCATCCCGGCCACGTCGGCCTGTTCGACGCCACCATGGCCTTCGAGATCGAGCGGGTGAAGGGCATCAAGAACATGTTGTTCGGCGCCGACGCGTTGTTCCTCGCCAAGCTGACCGGGCCGGGCAAGGTGTTCCTGCAGACGATGCCCCTCGCCAACCTCGCGGCCGCGATCGGGCCCTATCTGCCGCGAGACGGTGAGTCGGGCGCGGGCAACAAGCTCTCGATCGGCGGCTTCAGCCTCGGGAACGGGTAGGCGCGGGCAGCCCATCGGTTGTCGGGCAAGAGCTCGAGTGCAACGCGGTCACTGTTCGCGAGAAGACCCCACGCGACGGTTCCGCGGGACCGTTTTCGGCCCTCGGTTGGAGCGCGTGCGGTCGGCAGCGGCGAACGCCTCACGCTTCCGACAGCCGGGCGCGGCGCTCGAACAGCTCCTCCGCGGCAGCTTGGGCGTCGGCGCGCACCCGCGCCACGTCGAACGTCTGCGGTGATCCTCTCGAGACCAGCCGCCGACCGTCGACCCACACGTCGCGCACGTCGCGGCCCGACGCGGAGAACACGATGTGCGCGGCGACGTTGAACAGGTCGCCGTGCATCACCGGCGTCGTGTGCAATCCCGCGAGCGAGATGGTGACGATGTCGGCGCGCTTGCCGGCTTCCAGGGAGCCGCTCGTGGCGCCGAGGCCGAGCGCGGTCGCCCCCTCGATCGTGGCCTGCCGAATCACGTCCCACGGGTCGCCGGTCGTGGGGTCGAGCGTCGTCACCTTCTGCAGCAGCGACGCGATCTTCATCTCCTCCACGAGATCGAGGTTGTTGTTCTCCTTCTCGCCGTCGCTGCCGATGCCGACCTTCACGCCGGCGCGGCGGAGGTCGCCGACGCGCGCCGCGCCCGACGCGAGCTTCATGTTCGACGTCGGGCAGTGCGCGACCGAAGTGCCGGTCTGCGCGAGCAGCTCGATCTCTCGGTCCGAGAGCCAGACCGCGTGGGCGACGACGGTACGCGGCCCGAGGATCCCACGGTCGTAGAACACCTCGATCGGGCGTCGACCCCACCGCTTCAGCGACTCCTCGACCTCCCAGATCGACTCCGAGGAATGCGTATGGAGTCCGGTGCCGAATTCGTCCATGAGCTCCACGGCCTGCGCGAAGCACGCCTTGGTGCAGTACATGAGGTGTTCGAGGCCCACCCAGGTCCGCACTCGGCCTTCGGCCGCGGTGCCGTGCGACTCGAGCAGGCGCCGGTTCGACTCGATGCTCTCGAAGTAGTCAAAGCCCGCTTCGTCGGCGACGTACGGAACCAGCGTCGCGCGGATGCCGAGCTCGGAAGCGACCTCCGCCGAGCCCTCCATGAAGCGCCACATGTCCATCACCGACGTCGTGCCCGCGAGGAGGCTCTCCGCGTAGCACTGCCGCGAAGCGACCTTGGCGATCTCCGGCGTGAGGGCTTTGTGCGCGGGGTCGACGTACGCCTCGAGCCAGTCCCACAACGACATCGACTCGGCCGTTCCGCGTAACAGCCCCGAATGCAGATGGCAGTTGTGCAGTCCGGGGAGCACGGCGTGTTCGGTCGCGTCGACCACTTCCGCGCCGCGCGAGCGCGGATCCGCGTCGATCTCGGCTACCGCGCCCACCGCGACGATGGTGTGGCCGTCGACGAGCACCGACCCCGGATCGAGCGCGACGCGGGCGTCGCCTCCCATCGGGAGGACGATGCCGTTGCGAATGAGCGTCGTCACCTCGGAAGCGTCCCGCGGTGCGTCAAGACGGGGCAACCCGGGAGCGGGCGAGGAAGCGGCCACGGGCCGGCTCGCCGACGTAGCGACCGTCACGTGCGATCAGATCGCCGCGCGAGAGCACGAGCTCGGGCCAGCCGGTCACGGTGAGGCCGGCGTAGGGCGAGTGATCCACGCGCATGTGGAGCGCGTCGGCGTCGAGCGACTGCGCGCGATCCGGGTCCCACACCACCACATCGGCATCGGCGCCCACGCGGAGGCTTCCCTTCGCGGGCCACAGGCCGAAGGTGCGAGCGGGCGCCTCCGCGCAGAGCCGGACCCAATCGGCGCGGGTGATGCGACCCGTGACGACGCCCTCCCACACCAGGCCGAGGCGCGTCTCGATACCGGGCAGACCTCCGGGAATCTCGGTGAAGTCGGCGAAACCCTCGGCACGACCTCGCACTCCCGCCCGCCGGTCGGCGATCGTGAACGGGCAGTGATCGGTCGCGATGGTGTGCACCGAGCCGTTGGCGAGCCCGTGCCACAGCTCCTCGACGTGCCACGGGTCGCGCAATGGCGGCGTGCACACGAACGACTCGCCGTCGGGACCGCCCAGTCGCGCGGTGTCGAGGTAGAGGTACTGCGGGCAGGTCTCCGCGACGATGTCGACGCCGCGCTCGCGGGCGCGACGCACTTCGGCCAACGCGGGCGCCGACGAGATGTGCACCACGTACACGCTCGTGCCCGCGATCTCGGCCAGCGTCGCGGCGCGGTGCACCGCTTCCGCTTCCAGCGCGGCCGGCCGGGTCGCAGCGTGCTCCAGCACCCCGGTTCGGCCCGCGGCGACCGCGCGTCGGCGCAGCGCCTCGATGGCACCGCCGTTCTCGCAGTGCAGGGTCACGAGCCCGCCGCGATCGTGGGCGAGCAGCATCGTCTCGAGGATCACGTCGTCGTCGACCTGCAACAGCTCCGGGTACGCCATGTAGAGCTTGAACGACGTCACGCCCGCCTCGACACACGCCGCGATCGCTCGCTCGCCGACACGCTCGGTGAAGGTCATGTGGAGCCCGTAGTCGACACACGCGGGCTCCGCCCACCGGCGCCAGGTGGCGAGCGCGTCGAGGGGGTCCTCGCCGCGGTACGCGGTGACGTAGTCGACGATCGTCGTCGTCCCGCCGATCGCGGCGGCCGCGGTGCCGGTCGCGAAGTCGTCGCTGACCCGCAGCGAACCGACCGGGAGGTGCAGATGCGTGTGCACGTCGACGCCACCGGGCGCCAGCAGGCGTGAGGTGCAGTCGACCACCGGCTCGCCCGCGGCCGGCTCGAGCCGCGGCGCTACGGCCGCGACGCGCCCGTCGGCGCCGACCCGCAGGTCGGCCCGGCGCTCCCCGTCGACGTCGAGCACGGTCCCGCCGGCCAGCAACATGCGCACAGCGTGCCACCGCCGGGTGCCCAGAACCGCCATGTGGGCCCAGTTCACGATGCGTTCACGACTCGCCATTGACACGCTGCCGGGCTCCGGCAGAACCTGTGTCGTCATGCCCGTGACCGTTCCCGACTCGCTCGACGCGGTGCTCGCGGTGCTGGCAGCCGATCCGGGCGCCACGTTGGTCGCCGGCGGCACCGATCTGATGGTCGAGGTCAACGACGGCCGGCGCCCGCTCGAGCACGTCGTGATGGTCGGGCGGGTCCCCGAGCTCCGCGCCGTCCGCGTCGAGCCGGGCCACGTCGTGATCGGCGCGGCCGCGACGTACACGGATCTCCTCGAGGGACCGGTTGCAGAGCTCGCGCCCGCGCTCGCGCGCGCGGCGCGCACCGTCGGCTCGCCGCAGATCCGCAACGCCGGAACCATCGGCGGCAACCTCGCGACCGCCTCGCCGGCCGGCGACACGCTGCCCGTGCTCGTGGCGCTGGGCGCGACGATCGAGATCGCGCGCGGCGCGCAGCGCCGGCTGGTCGCGATCGACGAGTTCTTCACCGGACCGAAGCGGTCGGTGCTGGAGCCGGGCGAGTTGCTGCTGGGCGTGCGAGTTCCCGTGCGCCGCGGCGCGCAGGACTATCTCAAGGTCGGGGTCCGCAACGCGATGGTGATCGCGGTCGCATCGCTCGCGATCGCGGTGGATCTCGACGCGCGCACGGTCGGTATCGGCCTCGGCTCGGTCGGGCCGACACCGCTCGCCGCGCATGACGCGTGCGCGTGGCTCGCGGCCCGAGCGAGCTGGCGCGACGACGGGCTCGAGGTCGGCGCCGGCGACGCCGACGAGTTCGCCGAACGGGTGCAGGCGGTGACGCTCGCCATCGACGATCACCGGAGCACCGCGCAGTACCGTCGCCACGCGGTCGGCGTCATGGCCCGCCGCGCGCTCCGGAGGTGCGCGTTGTGAACGAGACGTACACCTTGCGCGTCAACGGGGTCGAGCGGGGCGTCGCCGACGCGTGGTTGGGCGAGAACCTCCTGTACGTGCTGCACGAACGGCTCGGCCTGCCCGCCGCGAAGGCCGGCTGCGAGCAGGGTGAGTGCGGCTCGTGCTCCGTGCTCGTCGACGGCGCGCTGGTGTGCGCGTGCCTCGTGCTCGCGGCCGCCGCGGTCGGCACCGAGATCACGACGGTGGAAGGGCTGCAACCCGATCCGGGCGGCGCGCTCACCGACGTGCAGCGCGCGTTCGTGGAGACCGGAGCCGTGCAGTGCGGGTTCTGCACGCCCGGCCTCGTCATGGCCGTGCACGACCTGCTGGCGCGCGATCCCGAGCCGGCCGATCTCGCGGTGCGCGAGGCGATCTCGGGCAACCTCTGCCGGTGCACCGGCTACGGGCGGATCATGGAAGCGGTGCAGGTCGTCGTGCGCGCGCGCAACGGGAGCACCGGGTGAGCACCGGCACCGGTACCGGCACCTCGACGAAGGCACCGGGCGGCATCGGCGAGCGTGCGATCCGGCCCGACGGCGCCGCGAAGGTCCGCGGTGAGTTCTCGTTCGCGGGTGACCTGTGGGCCGACGGCATGCTCTGGGGCCGCGCGCTGCGATCGCCGCATCCGTCGGCGCGCGTCCGCGCGATCGACATCGGTCCGGCGCTCGCGATCACCGGCGTGCACGCGGTGCTCACCGCCGCCGACGTGCCGTTGAACGCCTACGGACTCGAGCATCGCGACCAGCCCGTGTTCGCGGCCGACGTGGTGCGGTACGTCGGCGAGCCGGTTGCCGCGGTCGCGGCGGATCATCCCGAGACCGCGCGTCGCGCGTGCGCGGCGATCGTCGTCGAGTACGACGTGCTCGAGTCGGTGGTCGACGCCGACGTCGCGATCGACGCGCCGCCGCTGCACCCCGACGGCAACGTGTTCCGCGACCTCGTGATCAACCGGGGCGACGCGCTGAAGCGGGGCCCGATCGTGGTGGAGGGCACGTACGAGATCGGCATGCAGGACCAGGCGTTCATGGGACCCGAGGCCGGGCTCGCCACGCCCACTGCCGACGGCGGTGTCGACCTGGTGGTGTCGACCCAGTGGTTGCACAACGACCGCGACCAGGTCGCGGAGTGTCTCGGTCTCCCGGCCGACCAGGTGCACCTCTCGCTCGGCGGGGTCGGCGGCGCGTTCGGCGCGCGCGAAGACGTGAGCCTGCACGTGCACGCGTGCCTGCTCGCGACGCGGACCGGTCGGCCCGTGAAGATCGTCTACTCCCGTGAGGAGTCGTTCCTCGGGCACGTGCACCGGCACCCGGCGCGCATCTGGATGCGCCACACCGCGCGGCCCGACGGGCGGATCGTGAGCGTCGAGGCGCGCATCGTGCTCGACGGGGGTGCGTACCGCTCGTCGAGCTATCACGTGACGGCCAACGCAGCCTGCTTCGCGGCCGGGCCCTACCGTGTGCCGAACGCGCACGTGCACGCGATGGCGGTGCGCACGAACAACCCGCCGTGTGGCGCGATGCGGGGCTTCGGAGTCGTGCAGTCGTGCTTCGCGCACGAGGCGCAGATGGACCGTTTGGCCGCGGCGTGCGGGCTCGATCCGATCGAGGTCCGCGTGCGCAACGCGCTCGCACCGGGCGACGAGCTGCTCACCGGTCAGCGGATCACCGGCGCGCTGCCCGTGCGCGAGGTGATCGAGGCGTGCGCGGCGTTGCCGCTCCCGGCCGCCGCTCCCGACGACGTGCTCGCGCGCCCGGGCGGCGTGGGCCGCGCGGTCGACGCCGCCGACGTGCGCAGGGGAGTGGGGTTCGCGGTCGGCTTCAAGAACCTGATGTACGCCGAGGGCTACATGGACGGCTCGGTCGCGCGCTGCCGGATCGACAAGGGGGTCGTGACGATCTCGTGCGCAGCCGCGGAGGTCGGCCAGGGGTTCGTCACCCTGGTGCAACAGATCGCCCGCTCGGTGCTGGGCGTCGACGACGTCATCGTCGCCCCGGCCGACACGGCGATCGCGTCGGCGGGCTCCACGTCGGCGAGCCGGCAGACGATGATGTCGGGCGGCGCGGTCGAGCAGGTGTGCCGCGCCGCGCGCTCCGAGTTGGAGGCGCGCGCGAACGGCGCCGACGTCGACCTCGCCGCGCTCACTGATGCCGTCCCCGTCGACGTCACCGAGGAGTACCACCACCGACTGACGCACCCGCTCGACGCCGACGGGCAGGGCGACGCCCACGTGTCATTCGCGTGCGCGGCGCACCGCGCCGTGGTCGACGTCGATCCCGAGCTCGGCCTCGTACGCGTCGTGCACCTCGCGACGGCCCAAGACGTCGGGCGGGTCCTCAACCCGCTCCAGGTCACGGGCCAGATCGAAGGGGGCATCGCGCAGGGCGTCGGCCTGGCGGTCATGGAGGAGCTGGTGCTCGAAGGCGGGCGGGTGCGCAACCCGAGCTTCACCGACTACCTGATCCCGACCGCGCTCGACATGCCGACGGTCGAGGCCACGGTGATCGAGGAGCCGGAGCCGGGTGCCCCGTTCGGAGCGAAAGGGGTGGGCGAGCCGCCGACGATCTCGTCGACGCCGGCGGTCGTCGCCGCGATCCGGGCCGCGACCGGGGCACCGTGTATGCGCGTACCGGTGCGCCCGCGTGACATCGTGTAGCGATGTCGGAAGCCATCGAGGCGCTGCGGGTGTCGCTCCCGCGGCTGCGCGCCCGCCTCGACGCGCTCGCCGAGATCGGCGCGATCGCCGGCGGCGGCTGCGCCCGGCTCGCCCTCACCGACGACGATCGGCGTGGCCGTGATCTGGTGGTCACCTGGATGCGCGATCTCGGGCTGCGCGTCGACGTCGACGAGATCGGCAACGTCGTCGGCACGTGGCCGCCCGACGGGTCGGGTGCGCCGGTCCTCACCGGCAGCCACATCGACACGGTCGCGACCGGGGGTCGCTTCGACGGCACGTTGGGGGTGCTCGCCGGCCTCGAGGTGATCGAGACGGTGATCGGCGCCGGCGTCGAGCTCGCCCGGCCGATCGCGGTCGCGTTCTTCACCGACGAGGAGGGGAGCCGGTTCGCGCCCGACATGCTCGGCAGCCTCGTGTTCGCCGGCGGCCTCGCGCTCGAGGAGGCACTGCCGATCCGCGCGATCGACGGCGCGGTGCTCGGCGAAGAGCTGGTGCGCATCGGGTACGCGGGGCCCGAGCCCTGCCCCGCGCTCGCGCCGCGCGCGTACGTCGAGTTGCACATCGAACAGGGTCCCGTGCTCGAGGCCGAGGGCGTGACGATCGGCGCGGTCACGGGCGTGCAGGGCATCTCGTGGACCGAGCTGACGGTCACCGGCCAGTCGAACCACGCCGGGACCACTCCCATGTCGATGCGGCACGACGCCGGCTATTCGGCGGCGGCGATCACGGAATTCGTGCGCCGCCTGGCGACCGAGCTCGGCCCGCCGCAGGTTGCGACAGTCGGCCGGATCGAGCTCCACCCGAACCTCGTCAACGTCGTGGCGGCGCGCGCGACCCTCACCGTCGACCTCCGCAATACCGACGCGACGGTGCTGGCCCGCGCCGAGGAACGGCTGCGAGCGTTCTGCGCCGACCTGGCTCGGACCGAGGGCGTCGCGATCACGTCGCGCGCGCTCGCCCGGTTCGATCCGGTCGACTTCGACGCACGCGTGATCGCGCTGGTCGAGGAGGTTGCGGCCGATCACGGTCATTCGACGCGGCGCATGCCTTCGGGCGCGGGTCACGACGCGCAGATGCTCGCGAGGATCTGTCCGGCCGGGATGGTGTTCGTCCCCAGCGCGAAGGGGATCAGCCACAATCCGGCCGAGCACACCGACGACGTGGATCTCGAGGCAGGCGCCAACGTCTTGCTGCACGTGCTCCTGCGGCTGGCCACACGATGACGCGCGAGGTCGTGGTCGCGGCCGCGCAGATGGGACCGGTCGCGCGCCGCGAGACGCGGGAGGCGGTCGTGGAACGCCTGCTCGTGATGCTGCGCGACGCCGCGGGCCGGGGCGCCGAGCTCGTCGTGTTCCCGGAGCTCGCGCTCACGACCTTCTTCCCGCGATGGGACCTCCCCGAGGCCGAGCTGGCCTCGTTCTTCGAGACCGAGATGCCCGGGCCCGCGACGCAGCCCTTGTTCGACGAGGCGCGGCGCCTGCGAGTCGGCTTCCACCTCGGCTACGCCGAGCGCACTCCCGACGGTCGCCGGTACAACACCGCGATCCTCGTGGAACGCGACGGGAGCGTCGTCACGCGGTACCGCAAGGTGCACCTGCCCGGCCACGAGGAGCCCGAGCCCTGGCGCCCGTTCCAGCACCTGGAGCGGCGCTACTTCGAGCCGGGCCGGGAGGGGTTCCGGGTGCATCGTGCGTTCGGCGGCCTGGTGGGCATCGCGATCTGCAACGATCGCCGCTGGCCGGAGACCTATCGCGTCCTCGGCCTGCAGGGGGTCGAGCTGATCTGCATCGGCTACAACACGCCGGTCCACTACGCCCCCGACCCGGCCCAGGATCGCCTGGCGGGGTTCCACAACAACCTCGTGATGGCGGCCGGCGCCTACCAGAACGGCACCTGGGTGGTGGGGGTCGCGAAGGGCGGCGTCGAGGAGGGGGTCGAGGGCCTCTGCGAGAGCCAGATCATCGCACCGTCGGGGGAGACGGTCGTCCGGGCCTCGACCACGGCCGACGAGGTGCTGGTCGCGTCGTGCGACCTGGAGCTCGGCGCCGCCTACAAGCGGACGGTGTTCGACTTCGAGCGGTACCGCCGACCGGAGATGTACGGGCCGATCACGGCCCAACGAGGCGCCGAGCCCCCCGGCTGATCCCGAGCCCCCGCCCGAGGTCCACTCCAGGTCGATGCGTCTGTGGCCGACACATCGTGTGGTTCACAGACGCCTCAGGGGATTGGTGAGGATGGGGTCAGGTCGACACCTTGAGCCCCGCTTGCCCCAGAAGGCGGTTTCGGCGATCATTCGAGGCAATTCGGCCGCTATGGAGGGCCACGTGCAGAAGATATCTGAACGGGTACCTCAGGCGGTTCGGCCCCCGCGGCCGGCCGACGTCGTGCCCGCGGCCGCGCCCGCGAAGCCGAAGGCAGCGCCCACGTGCATCTTCTGCGACCGCCCGAGCGGATCGGTGGAGTTCGCGTGGCCCGAGTGGCTGTGCCGCTTCCTGATCGAGTGCCACGACGTGACCCGCCTCCAACAGCGCGCCGCCGAGTCGGACCTCGCGATCCTCGATCGCATGGAGCGCGAGGTCGACACCACCATCACCCGCGTGTGCGACAACTGCCGCGACGGTTGGGTACGGCGTCTCGACGACGACGTGAAGCCGTTCCTGAAGCCGATGGTGACCGGCCAACCGACGCGGCTGTCGCCGGCGCACCAATGGCTGCTCGCGCGCTGGGCGGCGAAGACGGCAGTCGTCCTGGAATGCTCGCTCGACACGCCGGTGCGCACCCCGAGAGACGAGTGCGAGCACCTGCGCAAGGTCGGGGTCCGCGCGGGCACGCAGGTGCTCGTCGGTCGTTACGACGGCGAGTCGCAGGTGCTCACCTACGAGCGGGATCTGTTCAGCCGGACGATCGACGGCGAGCAGCGATTCTTCCCGCAGGCATCGTTGGTGATCGGACAGCTCTTCATACAGGTGTTCGCCGGACCCTGGCGGAGTGGGTTACCGGAGTTGGTGCGCCAGTCGTCGCAACCGCTTCTCGCGCTCGCGGCCGGCTCCGGTGAGGACATCATGTGGCCGCCGGCGTCGGCGATCGACGACGGCCGCTACGAGCTCGCGCGCTTCGGTGTGCTGGCCGGTGGGGCGGCGTGGGCGGCCGGCGACGAGCGCGGGACCGAGGCCACGGTCTCTCTACACGACTGAGCGCGTCAGTCCCTTCGAACCGCGCGCGATCTCGAGTGCAGTCGCGTGCTCGCGGAGGACATGCGTGAGCAGGTCGGCGCTCGAATGCGCGACGGCGAAGTACCGGCGCAAGCGGCGACCACTCCACCGGTACGGATGGCGGGCACGAGGTCGCAGCACGACCTCGGTCGAGTAGGCGTCCCACGCGTTGATCTCGATCTCGAGTTGCACGACCTTTCGACCGCGCCGGCTCAGCACCGTCGCCGGCGCGCACCACGACGCGCCTTCGAGGCCGAACGGAGGGAACATCACGCCGAACGGCGCATCGAGCTGCACGCGCGTGCCGTCGGAGCCGACGTCGAAGACGGCGCCGCCCCGAATCAGGTGGGGAGCGCACAGCACGTGCTCGATCGTGGAGAGCGGGAGACTGATACGTCTTTGCAGGACGAATGTGGGCCAGTCGAGCATCATGGGAGGGGCCTCTCTGTCGACGTCGGATGTCCCCCCGTTGTCGACCCTCAGTATCGGTGCCCCAGGTAACGGGCGGCGCACGGCAAGATGACGGCCGTGCGAATCCCGGCTGAGCAACGCGTGATGCCCGGCCCGTCAGGATCCGCTCAGGGAGCGGCGCAGAGGTCGATTCCCTTCGCGGTGACGATGTGCGCAACCGCGTTCTCGAGGCGCGACCGGCTGATCCGGCCGTCTCGGACGGCGGTCACGATCGCATCGACCGTCTGCGTGGTCACGACGCCCGGATCCGTCTCCTCGGAGAGGAACATGTCGGCGCCGGCGGAGAGCGCCGCGGTCGCGGCCCGAGGCACCGCGTAACCGATATCGCGCAACGCCGCGGCCGACAGCGAGTCCGTGAGCACGAGCCCGTCGTAGCCGAGGCGATCGCGCAACACACCGGTGATCGCCGTGGGCGAGATGCCGGCGGGGAGCGTGGTGAGCCCGGGCACGACCGCGTTCGCGACCATGATCGCCGGTACACGCGCGGCGACGGCGTCGGCGAACGGCACGAGGCCGACCCGTTGCAGGTCGGACCACGGCTGGGTCGTGGCCGGTGTCACGTCGGTGTTGCCGCTCGCGCTGCCGAGTCCGGGGAAGTGCTTCGCGACGGCGATGACGCCGCCTGCGCCCAAGCCGGCCGCGAACGCGCGCGCGTCGGCCGACGCGGTCACCTCGTTCGCGCTGAACGAACGCGAGCCGTCGGGGTCACGGTCGTCGGGACCCGGACCGCCGTCGACGTCGAGGACCGGCGCGAGGTCCATCGTCACGCCCACGGCACGCATGCGCAGTGCGAGCACCCGCGCGGTCTGTTCGATCTCTGCGGGCGTCATCGTCGCGCCCATCTCCCGTGCCGACGGCACCGAGCCCACGAGGTTGGCCATGCGTTGCACGGCGCCACCTTCTTCGTCGGCCATCACGAACGGCGCGACGCCGCGCGGCGCCGACGCGCGCAGGTCGGAGAGCTGGCGGGCGAGGTCCGCCGGCGCCGACGCGCCGAACAGGATGACACCGCCGACACCACTGGCGACCTCCTGCGCGACCGCCGCCACGTCGGACTCCTGCACCGGCACGACGATCGTCTGCGCCGCGAGCCGCGCGAGGGTCCACGAAGCGAGGACGTCGGTCGTGCGGCACGCGCGGGTCGTCGTCGTCGGCTGTCGCGAGGTTGACGTCGGCGCCGAGGCCGTGGTCGAGGCGCCGGGCGCGGCGCGGCGAGCGGAGCCCGAACAGCCCGCGAGCGCGCACAGGATCGAGAGCGCAATGAATGTCAGCGCGAAGTGACTGCGCGTCGACGCGGGCGGTCTCACGGAACGGGAGTATCAGTAGAAGTGCTGCGAGTTGGCCGCCGGCGGTTGCGTACGGCCCGCCGGACCCTGCCCGAAGAGCCACAACAGATTTCCCGTCATGGCGGCGACCGTGCGGAACGAGCACGACGTGCACGGCGCGAGCGCGGGGATCCAGTTGTTGGTCCCGCTGTCGAAGATGCCGGCCCCGCTCGGTTCCACGTGGTACGTCATGTCGGAGTAGACGTATCCCTGCGTCGCGCCCAACGTGCTCTGCGCATGGCGGAGCGAGATCGGCGAATGGCCGAGGATCTGCACCCCGGGGGGATGCGAGTGCGGGTCGAACTGGTCGAAGTCGGAGGCCAGCAGGCCCGGGATCTTCGAACCGTCGTGCAAGCCGGTGTCACGGTAGATCCACGCCGACGCGTCGGCCACCACGAAGTCGTCGGGCTGCGCGCCGGGCTCGACGTAACCGGCGTACGTCGCGCCGACGAAGCTGTCGGCCGACCAGCTCGACGGTGGCGACGACCACGTGTTGCCGGTCACTTCGAGCGGATCGCCGTGATGGTCGAGGGGATCGGCCCGGCCGTCGCGGTAGTCGACCTCTTCCCGGTCGGCGCCGAGGGGCGAGTCCTCGAGGCGCACGTGGCGCAGGATCGGACTCGCGGCGAAGAACGCGACGTTCACGCCGTGCGCGGCCGCGTTCTGCACCGCGAGTCGCTCGTGCAACGACCAGCACTCGTCGTGCCCAAGTGACAGCACCGCGCGGTGCTGCAACAGATAGTCGGGGTGTTGTTGCAGCGTGAGATCGGTCGCGTAGGTCACGTCGAGGCCGTGCTGCTCTGCGAAGCGCACGAGTGGGTACTCGTTGCCGAGAAAGTCACCCGACCCGTCGCCGTAGCCGTACGGACGGTCGAAGGACACGACGCGCGCCCGGCTGCAGATGGGATAGACGTTCGACGGGCATTCGCCCTTGCCGGCGTAGAAGTCGTAACCGCCGTACTCGTTCCACGCCTGCCAGGTGAAGATGTCGTTCTTCACGACGTAGGCCGCGTGGCTCTTCGGCTCCCAGACCGTGAGGGGAACGTAGCTGCGTTGACCGTGATCGCCCACGAGCTCGAGCAGGTAGTCGCCCGGTACGAAGGCCGAGGTCAATCGGATGCCCAACGAGCGCGACCAGTTCGCGCACGACACCATGTGGGTGTCGGAGGTCAACGTGCACGCCGGTTGCTCGTGACCGCTCACCGGTGACGACGTCCAGACGCGGCGCGCGCCGACCCCGCCGTAGTAGCCCATCCGAAAGGCCTCGACGCGGAACGTGCGAGCCGTCGTCGACACGTAGAGCTGCACCGGATCGCCCGCCGCCGCGTAGCTGCGATCGGCGAAACCTTCGATCCCGTGAGCCGCGGTGGGCGCGATCTCCCAACCCGGGGTGCCCGGGCGGGCGTTCTCGCGTTCGACCCAGTCGGCCTCGACTCCAGTGGGTCCCACCGAAGTGGCGTCGACCTCCCGCGCGCGGGCTGTCTCCTGGGCGGCGATGCGTTCGGCGGGTGCGAACGTGGCGGTGTCGTTCGTCGACACCAACTGGGGTCCTTGCACCATGACCGCGTACAAGACCGCGATCACGAGCAACGATCGCGCCCGCCGGCGCTGACTGCGGATGCTCACGCGGGCCTCGATCGTAGGCCGAACCGCGCGGCCAGGGCGGACAAGCGAGCGTTGAGCGCGGCCGCGGTCGGCGCGTCGACGACGCCGGCGCTGCCCTTGGAACCGACGCCCGGCGCCGTGGCGGCGATACCGACCACGGTCGCGAGACCACTCCGGTGCAGATCGCCGAAGAAGCGCGCGTCGCCGAAAGGGATCACGTGCGCCTGCGTGTTCAGGAGCCAGAACCCGCGGCCGTCGGCGGTCGGGGCCATGCCGACGACGACGCCGATGTCGCGCGAGCCGTCGGCCCCGTGAACCCGTGCGTCGCCGAACGCGAACACGCGGCCGTTGCGCGCGACGAGCCAGTATCCGTGGCCCGAGGGCGTCGTCGCCATGCCGACGATCGGATGGCTGCGCGAAGTCGCGCCCACGGAGCCGTAGAACTTCGCGTCGCCGAAGGTGAAGATGCCGCCGTCGGACGCGACCAGCCAGTAGCCGTTGCCCGATCGCGTCGCCGCCATGCCGATGATCGGCCGGTTGAGGTGCATCCCACCGGTCGAGCCGTGGAAGCCGGCGTGCCCGAAGGTGAAGATGCCGCCGTCGGATGCGACGAGCCAGTAGCCGTTGTTCGCACGATCGGTTGCCATGCCGACCACCGGGCGATTGAGGCGCAGCGATCCGGTCGAGCCGTAGAAGTGTGCGTTTCCGTACGAGAAGATGCCGCCGTCGGATGCGAGGAGCCAGTAGCCCGCGCCCGACGACGTCGCGGTGAGCGAGATCGTCGGTTTGTTGAGTGCCCGCTTGCCCCGATCGCCGTGGAACACCGCATCGCCGAAGTGCGCGACGCCGCCGCGCGGGCCGGCGATGTAGTACCCCTCGGTTGCGATACCGCGCAGGGTCAACGGCTGCACCGTCGACGATGCCGAATCGCTGATGCCGATGGTCGCGGTGCGCACACCGTACGCGTGCGGCGTGAAGATGGCCTTGATCACGCACTTCGCGTGCGGAGCGAGCGTCGACGGCCGCCCGTGCGGGAAACAGGTCGTACCGACGACGAAGTCGGCCGCGTCGCCGCCGTGGAACGCGATCCGATTGATGGTGACCGACTGGCTGCCGGTGTTCACGATGGTCGCCGATTCGTCGCCGAAGTACGTACCGGCGCGGCGCGAGCCGAAGTCGAGTTGGCGAGTGTTGCTCTTGATCGCGTGCGCAGTCGCGCCGTCGGCAGTGATCGCAAGCGGAATGGGCGCGGCCGAGGCTCCCGCTTGGGCGACGGCATTCGACGGGAGGCCGACCGCGGCCGTGACCACCGACGCACAGACGAGCGCGCCGGCAAGACCGCGCGCACCGCCCCCTCTCGAGTAAGACATCGTCGATCCTCTGTCGCTCGGCGCCGGGCGCGACACAATTCAGTCACCAACTTAAGGCAGTTGACCGGTTCGACTGCGGCACGCTCGCGTCGAGCACCACGCCGGGCGGCACATACCATCGTGAGGCTCTCCCTCGTTCCCCCGGCAGAAGGAGCTCGCGTGCTGAGTCGTCTGGCGCATTGGTGCTATCGGCGCCGGCGACTCGTGCTCGGTCTGTGGGTGGTGTTGCTCGTCGGCAGCCAGTTCGCGAGCGCGGCCGCCGGTGGCAAGTCGTCGATGAGCTTCAAGCTTCCGGCGAGCGACTCACAACAAGCCCAGGACCTGCTGTCACAGCGGTTCGCGACCCAATCGGGCGCGACCGGTGACGTCGTGATCGCGGCGCCGGCCGGGGTCAAGAGCGCGGCGATCGAAGCCCGCGCCACTGCGCTCTTCGCGCAGATCGCGCGCGCCGCGCACGTCGTGGGCGTTTCCAGTCCGTATCGCGCGCAAGGTGTGCGCCAGATCTCGACCGACGGGAAGATCGCGTTCGCCGAGGTGCACTTCGACGCGAACATCGATCGGCTCAAGAATTCCACGGCCGACGCGGTGAAGCAGATCGCGCTCCGGGCCAAGGCGCCCGGCTTCGACGTCGAGCTGTCGGGCCTGATGTTCCAGAGCCGCAAGCCGCCCGGCGGCACCGAAGGTGTGGGCATCCTCGCCGCGATCGTCATCCTGTTGATCGCGTTCGGCTCGGTGCTCGCGATGGGCCTGCCCATCCTCACCGCGCTGTTCGGCATCGGTGTCGGCCTCGCGGGCGTGAGCCTGCTCGCCAACGTCTTCTCGATGCCGAGCTTTGCGAGCATCCTCGCGGCGATGATCGGCATCGGCGTCGGGATCGACTACGCGCTGTTCATCGTCACCCGCTACCGACAGGGCCTGCACAACGGGCTCGATCCCGAGCGCGCCGTCGTCAAGTCGGTGACGACGTCGGGTAAGGCCGTGGTGTTCGCGGGCTCCACCGTCGTGATCTCGCTGCTCGGCATGTTCGCAATGGGCTTGTCGTTCGTGCGCGGGCTCGCGGTGGGCGCGTCGTTGGCGGTCGTGCTCACGATGCTGGCGTCGGTCACGCTGCTCCCGGCGGTGCTCGGTTTCGTCGGCCTCAACATCGACAAGCTCGCCCTGCCGTGGACCAAGCGCGGCACTCGAACCGACCGCGCGACGCTTGCCTACCGGTGGAGCCGGGTGATCCAACACCGGCCGTGGACCTTCGGCGCGGCCGGTCTCGTCGTGCTCGTCGCGCTCGCGATTCCGGTGTTCTCGATCACGCTGGGCAACACCGACGCAGGGAACAACCCGAAGTCGGACACCACGCGTCTCGCCTACGACCAGCTCGCGAAGGGATTCGGGCCCGGGTTCAACGGCCCGCTCCTGGTCGCGATCGAAGTTCCCGACAAGGGTGCCGCGCGCGCGCTGCCGGCCCTGCGGTCCGCGATCTCGCACGTGCCCGGCGTCGTCGACGTGACACCGCCGAGCCTCGGCCCCTCCGGCACGGCGGCGGTGATGCAGGTCATCCCGAGCACCGGCCCCCAGGACCAGCACACCGTTGCGCTGATCCACGAGCTCCGGGCGCGGGTGATCCCGGCAGCCGTCGCCGGCACCGGGCTCGTCGTGCACATCGGCGGCACCACCGCCACGTTCATCGATCTCTCGAACTTCCTCGGATCGCACCTGCCGATCTTCATGCTCGTCGTGCTCGGGTTGTCGTTCCTGTTGCTCCTCGTCGTGTTCCGGTCGCTCGTCGTCCCGCTCAAGGCCGTGATCATGAACGTCTTGTCGATCGGCGCCGCGTACGGGCTCCTCGTGGCGGTCTTCCAGTGGGGTTGGGGGGCCGGGATCATCGGGGTGGGGCAGAAGGGACCGATCGAGAGCTTCATCCCGATGATGATGTTCGCCGTCATCTTCGGGCTGAGCATGGACTACGAGATCTTCCTGCTGAGCCGGATCAAGGAGGAATTCGACAAGACGCACGACAACGCCGAAGCGGTCGCCGACGGGCTCGCCCACACTGCTCGCGTCATCACCGCCGCCGCGGCGATCATGGTCTGCGTGTTCGGCTCCTTCGTGCTCGGCGGTGAGCGCGTGATCAAGGAATTCGGGCTCGGTCTGGCCGCCGCGATCTTCATCGACGCGACACTCGTGCGCATGGTGCTGGTGCCGGCGACGATGGAGCTCCTGGGTGACGCGAACTGGTGGCTCCCGCACTGGCTCGCGCGGGTTCTCCCGAACGTCCACATCGAGGGCACGGCCGACGACCTCGACGCCGAGCTCAGCGACCTGCTCGAACGCGCCGACGTCGCCCCACGCTGATGCCCGACCGCTCATGACTTCCGGGCGATCCACGCGACCGGTCGTGGTCGTGGTGGGCGGCGGTTACGGAGGTGTCAACGTCGCGAAGGCGCTCGACGCGGAGTTCGAGGTGGTACTCGTCGAGCCGAAGGACGCGTTCGTGCACAACGTCGCGACGTTGCGCGCGCTCGTCGACCCCGCGTTCCTCCCGAGCATCTTCTTGCCGTACGACCACCTGCTCGCGAACGGTCGCGTGGTGCACGACCGCGCCGTCGCGGTCGACTCGGAGCGCGTCGCGTTGGCGTCGGGCGCCGAGATCCGCGCCGACTACATCGTGCTCGCCACCGGTTCCACGTATCCGTTCCCGGCCAAGACCGACGCCGATCGCACCGCGGACGCGATCGACGAGTACCGGGCCGCGCACGACGCGCTGACGGATGCCGGTCGCGTCCTCCTGGTCGGCGCCGGCGCCGTCGGCATCGAGCTCGCCGGTGAGATCACCTCGAAGTGGCCCGACAAGCACGTGGTGCTGCTCGACAGTGCCGACGACCTCATGGCCGGAGATTTCCGGCCCGAGCTGCGTGCCGAGCTCCGCGGGCAACTGCTCGAGCGGGGCGTCGAGCTGCGCCTGGGCGAACAGCTGCGCGAGCTCCCGCCGGTCCGTCCCGCGACCCGCGAGACCTTCACCGTGGTCACCACGTCGGGCACCGAGATCACCGCCGACATGTGGTTCCGGTGTTTCGGCGTCGCACCCGTCACCGAATACCTGAGTGCCGACCTGGCCGCGGCTCGCGGGCCCGACGGCTTCATCGCCGTGCGACCGACGCTGCAACTCGACGGCCACGAGCACGTGTTCGCCATCGGCGACGCGTCGAACGTCGACGCGAAGATGGCCGGCCGGGCCGGCCGTCAGGCGCAGCTCGTCGCCGACAACATCCGCAAGCTCGTCGCGGGGGAGCGAGACCTCGCGCGATACGAGCCGGTCCCACCTGCGATCGTGCTGCCGATCGGGCCCGACGGCGGCTCCGGCCAGCTCCCCGGCCTCGACGAGCTCATGCCCCGGGAAACCGTGGCGAAGGTCAAGGGACGCGACCTGATGGTGGGCCGTTACGCCGAGATCCTCGGCGTAACGCCCGCAACCAGGTAGCGGCCCGCGACACTGGAGGCGATGACGGCGTCCGACGATCCTGCGCTCGCCGAGGTTCTGTGCGGCCGGCTCACGGGTCTTTCGGCTCCGGGCCGATGGAGCGTCGCGGCCGTTGCGGTCGCCGGCGAACGGACCGGATGGTGGTTCTCCGACGCGACATCGTCTTCGGCCTTTCACATCGGCTCGGTGACGAAGACCGTCACCGCGTTGACCCTGGCAGTCGCAAGTCTCGGCGGACGGGTCGCGCTCGACGACCGGCTCGATGCATACCTCGTGGCGGCGGCCGGGACGCGAGTGCGACTCGTCGACCTCGCCACGCACACCTCGGGATACCCGAAGCTGCCGCGCGAGCTCGTCGTGCGTTCGCTGCGTAGTCCCCGCGATCCGTACTCGTGCATCACCGATCGGAGCGTCGATCGCGCGTTGGCCCGGTGCACGAGACGCCACCCCGGCGTCGGGGGGAAGTACGTGTATTCCAACTTCGGCTACGGCGTGCTCGGGCGCGCGCTGGCGGTTGCGAGCCGCGACTCGTTCTTCGACCTCGCGCGCGCGGAGGTGCTCGAACCGCTCGGCCTGCGCGAGACGACGCAGGATTTCGATCCGGGCCCCGACCGCGTCGCGGGACACGATGCGTCCCGCCGCGTCGTGCCCGACTGGCACAATGCCGCGCTCGCGGGCTGCGGCTGCCTGTGGTCGACGATCGGCGATGTCCACCGCTACCTCGTGGCGAACTTGCATCCGGACCGCACGCCGATTGCCGGCGCGCTCCGCCTCGTGCACACGCCTCGCGTCGCCGCCGGTCCGCGGCTCGAGGTCGGCCTCGGCTGGCACATCTCCGCGACCGAGCGGGGCGCAGTGCACTGGCACAACGGCGGAACGAGCGGCTTCGGGTCGTTCGTCGGGTTCGACCCCGTCGCCCAGGTAGGTGTGGCGGTGCTGATGAGCCGCGCCCACGCCGACGACCTCGATCGGGTCGCCATGCGCGTGCTCGCCGACCTCGATGTCCGCGGCGATCACTCTGGCAGACTTGCGCCGTGACCGATCTCTCCGACTTCGCTCGCGTCGCCACGGCCGACAACGGGCTCGGCGTCGTGATCTCCACCCGGCCCGATGGCACTGCGCAGGCGTCGGTCGTGAACGCCGGCCCGCTCGAGCATCCGTTGACCGGCCGTCCCTCGGTCGCGCTGGTCGCGGCAGGACGCTCGCGCAAGCTCGTCAACTGGCGCCGGCAGCCGCACGCCACGATCGTGGCGAAGACCGGCTGGCAATGGGTCGCGGTCGAGGGCGCCGTCGACATCTTCGGTCCCGACGACCCTCATCCCGGTCTCGATGCCGAGCGCCTGCGCCTGCTCGTGCGCGAGGTCTTCGTCGCCGCCGGCGGCCGGCACGACGACTGGGACGAGTACGACCGGGTGATGGCGGTCGAGCGCCGGGCCGCGGTGTTCGTCGCGGCCGATCGCGTCTACTCGAACTGACGCGTTCGCGCCCGATCGTTACGAGACGACCCGCATCATCTCTTCGA
>Ga0265313_10000674_pt1 | contig 35158 bp, 38 predicted proteins | sample 4123metaG_FD_203122 | JGI IMG/M metagenome (GOLD analysis project Ga0265313, IMG submission 203122) | Rhizosphere microbial communities from Carex aquatilis grown in University of Washington, Seatle, WA, United States - 4-1-23 metaG | ecosystem: Host-associated > Plants > Roots > Rhizosphere >... | reverse complement strand
AGTAGGACCCCTGGGCGACGTCGCGGCTGATCTCGACGCAGGCGGCCAGGATGTCGGGATTGGTCAGGGCGCCCATGAACTCGGTCATGCGCAGGGCGAATTCGTTGTAGGGCTCGTGGCTGGTTTCGCCATCCAGATACATCATCATGATGGCGAGATAGATGCGGCGGGCCGGGGTGTTGGCGTCCTCCGGCTGCATGATGTCCTTCTCGCGCAGCACGCAGGCCTTGTTCTGGATCACCAGGGCGATGCGCTTGTCGCCGTTGGCGAGCACGGCGCCGTTGAGCACGAATTTCTCGCCCGGCTTCAGTGACAGTTTCAGCGGCATATGAGCCTCAAAAGGATCGACACCGCCGACCATAGACCCGGTTTGGTTAACAAAGACCTGCCGGATTTATGCGAATTCGTTCACGGATGGTTAAACATAAAGGGCTTTGATCGCGCTGGAATTCCTCGCCGAGAGACCCATGACCAAGGTCGTTTCCCTCAAAAGCATCAACGCCCTTTCCGGGATGGACGCGCGCCTTGAGGCGCTCGACAAGCTGGAAGAACTTGTCGACGAGGTGGTGGCGGAGAAAAAGCGCCACCGCTCCAACATCGCGCTGAAGCGCGCCGTCCATATCTGGCGCAGGGGCGATCACGCCGGCGCCGCCAAATGGGCGCTGCGCTCCACCGAGGAAGACGAAACCCATTCCAAGGCCTTCCATGTGCTGGCGATGGCGCTGGAGCGGATGGGCCATCTGCACAAGGCCCTGGTCACCTATGAGCGCGCCTTCCAGCTCGATCCGGAAGATCCGGAGCTGCTGATCAACCTGGGCCTCACCGCCTGGGGCCTCAAGCTGACCGAAGGCGCGCAGACCATGTTCCGCCTCTACATCGCCGCCAAGCCGGATTCGCCCCTGGGCTACAACAATCTGGGCAGCGTGCAGTGCGATCTGGGCCAGCCCGACACCGCCATCGAGACCTTGCGCACCGCCATCATGCGCATGCCGGAAGAGACCATCCTGTGGAACGCGCTGGGCACCGTGCTGGCCGAGGAAGGCCGCTCCGAGGAAAGCCTGGTCTTCTATAACGAGTCGATCCGCCTGGCCCCCACCTTCGCCCGCGCCTATCACAATCTCGGCTATGCCTATCAGCATCTGGGGCGGCTGGAAGAAGCGCTGGAGAATTACGACCAGGCCCTGACGCTGGCGGTCGATCCCACCGAGATCCGCGAATGCCGCCATTCGCGCGGCATCTGCCTGATCGGCGCCGGCCGGCTGGAAGAAGGCTTCAAGGAATATGAAATCCGCAACGACCAGCGCTTCCGCGCCTATCTGCACCACCTGATCGAGGCGCCGCTGTGGCATGGCGAGCCTTTGGCGGGTCAGAAAATCCTGCTGGTGGGCGAACAGGGCCTGGGCGACGAATTCATGTTCGCCAACATCCTGCCCGATGTGCTGGCCGAGGTCGGCGACAAGGGCAAGCTGCAGATCGCGGTGGATCCGCGCCTGGTGACGCTGTTCCAGCGCAGCTTCCCCAAGGCCGAGGTCGGCAGCTATGACGACAAGACCCTGATCGACAATGACGGCAACAAGGCGCTGCGCCTGATTCCCTTTGTCGGCAAGCACAACAGGCCGGACTTCTGGGCCCCGATGGGCACCGCCCTGCAATATTTCCGCAAGTCGCTTTCCGATTTCCGGCACGAACCGTTCCTGACGCCCGATCCGGCCCGCGTGGCGGAGTTCCGCCAGAAACTGGCCGTGCTGCCCGGCCGCAAGGTCGGCCTGTGCTGGCGCTCGATGATGCTGGGGGCCAAGCGCGCCAAGTATTTCTCGCCCATCGACGGCTGGGCGCCGGTGCTGCAGGCGCCGGGCGTTTCCTTCGTCAATCTGCAATATGGCGACTGCGCCGAAGAGCTGGCGCGCGCCGCCGAGCAGTATGGCGTCACCGTGCACAGCATCGAAGGCCTGGACCTGAAGGACGATATCGACGGCGCCGCCGCGCTCTGCGCCGCGCTGGACCTTGTCATCTCCGCTCCCACCGCCGCGGCGGCCACCGCCGCCAGCGTCGGCACCGAAACCTGGTTCGTCACCGCCGGCCGCACCTGGCCGCAACTGGGCACGGCGGAATATCCCTGGTACGCCAGCACGCGCGTCTTCTGGCCGGAAAAGTTCGGCGACTGGACGGAGCTGATGCCGGAAGTCTCGGACGAGCTGGAAGTCTGGGCCAGCGGCGCCGAACGCAGGCCGCTGGTGGCTTAATTCCGGTCGCGGTTCCGGACGGAAAACCGCCCTCTTCAAATTGAAGTGGGGGCCACTTTTCCTGGAACCGCTCTAGGCCGGCAGATCGCCTGCTTCCAGGATCAGCTCCATCGCGCGGCCGCGGGAGTGCGGCTCCCAACCCGCGTCCATGGCCAGGCGGATGGCGGCCAGGAGCTTTTCCGGCGTGACGTCCGGCCTTTCAGGAAATCGCGAAGCGTGCTTCGGCTTCTCGAAGGGAAATTGCAGGATCAGTTCGCGCCAGGCTTTCGGCGTGCCGTGCCGGGTCAGGGTCGGGTCATGCCGCACCACGCTGAGGCGCAGGCCGATATCGCCGTCGGTGGTCTTCCAGGCCGGATCGCTCTTCACCGACCAGCGCAGCTTCTCCTCGCCCACGCTGACGACGCCGCCGATATCGCGTTTCTTGCCTCTCATTTTCCCAATTCCGGCGTGAGGGGTTTTGCGACCTGAGCAGGAGCGTCGCGCGGAGCGTACTATAGCACGTGAGCACGCGCGACGCACTCAGGGCGCAAAAGACCCGCGCCCTCATTTTCACTGTTGCTGTTGCTGCTGCTGCTGGTGATACAGCCGCTCCGGCATGGACGCGGTGACCGGCGGGGCGCTCATCGGCCGCGCCACCTTGAGGAAATCCTCATGCCGCACCGGCGCCGCCGTCGGCTCCAGCGAGACGGCGATGGAAAGCTCCGAATCCGTGCCGCCCTTGTAGGTGCCGCGCGTCGGCGGCACGTCGGCGTAATCGCGCCCCACCGCGGCGCGGACATGGCGCTCGCGCGGCATGATGTTGTTGGTGGGATCGAACCCGATCCAGCCCAGCGAAGGCAGATAGGATTCCAGCCAGGCATGGGTGGCGTCGGCGCGGGAACGGTCCCTGGAGCCCTTGTGGTGGATGTAGCCGGAGACATAGCGGGTGGGGATGCCCCACAGCCGCGCGATGGTGATCATGATATGGGCGAAATCCTGGCAGACGCCCAGGCGCTGCTCCAGCGCCACCTCGATGGGCGAATGCACCTCGGTGACGCCGCTCTTGTATTCGAAGGAATCGTAGATCGTGCGCTGCAGCTTTCTCAGGGCGCTGAGCGGATCGCCCACCGGCTTCTCCAGCTCGGCGATTCTCAGGAAAGAAAGAAGTTCGGGCGACGGCCGGGCGAATTTGGACGGCCCCAGCATGTCGTAATGATCGTCGCTGAGGTTGTAGCCATTGTAGCGGCCCCATTCCAGGTCATCCAGCGCTTCGGGCGTTTCCGGGAAGGCGCCGATCTCGACCACCGCCTGGGCCTCGATGCGCAGTTCCTCGTGCTCGCGCAGCAGATTGAAGTGATAGACGGCGTTGCCCAGATGGTCGGTATAGGCATAGAGCTGGGCGCGCGGATTGGTGCTGATCTGGAAGCTGCGCAGGGTCTGCGGCCCTTCCGAGCGCGGCTGCATGCGCAGTTCCATCACGCTCTCGCGCACCGGCGCATTGTAGCGGAACAGGTTCACATGGCGGATGGAGTAGAACATCAGAAGGTTTCCGCTTGGCTGAGGCCGGCCTCCCCTTCGCGCGCGTCAGCGCGCAGGAGGGGGAGGGTGAGTAGCGGCAGCGTACGAACGTAGCAACGCGAAGTCGCGGCGTCTGCGCCGCGACGAGCAAAGTTGCGAAGGCCGGAGGGGGTCATCAAAGAACAGTCTCCGCGCCATATGTTATGTAGGAATTATACAGCGTCTTGTGGATCTGCTCGCACTGCCTTGTGATGTCGGCGATGAAGGTGGCGATGCCGCCGCTCATCAGATCGTCGACCTGGCCGAAATCCACCGCCGCCTTCAGCCGCCCGGCCAGCCGCTCCACCGCCGCGCGGCGGGCCGGCGGCGCGCCGGGCGCCACGCGCGCCAGCGCTTCGGTCAGGCGGTCCACCGAAAAGCAGATGGAATGGGGAAACTCGGCGTCGAACAGCAGGAACTCGGCGATCTTCTGGGGCCGGATCGAGGCGGTGTACTGCTTGGTGTAGGGCTCCCAGGCGGTGCAGAATTTCAGCAGCACCAGCCAGTCGAAATATTTCGGCCCGCGCACGGCGTCGCCGGCGGCGCGGAAATGGGCGTCGAGCAGGCGGCCGATCAGCTGCACCCGCTCGATATGGCGGCCCAGTTCGAGAAAGTACCAGCCTTCGCCGTGGCTCAGGGTGGAATAGGTGACGCCTTCCAGGGCGTGCATCTCCTCCAGCGCCTCGCGGAAGAGGCGCGCCGGCGAGTGCACCCAGATGGAATCCATCGTCACCGGCGACAGGCGCAGGTAGAGGCGATTGAGATTTTCCCAGACCTCGTTCGACAGCGCCTCGCGCACCTGGCGGGCATTGTCGCGCGCCATCGCCAGGGAGGTGACCAGGGCGGCTTCATTGTCGCGGTCGAAGGCCAGCCGCCGCGTGATGACAAAGGCGTCCTGATGCGCCGCCGGCCGCACATCGCCGGTCAGCGCCTCGACCACCCGCGCCCAGGAGGCGGAAGCGTCGTCGGGGGTCTGCTCGACCATGGATTCCAGCTTCACCGCCAGCAGGCGCGCGGTGTGCTCGGCGCGCTCGATATAGCGCGCCATCCAATAGAGGGAGTCGGCGACGCGGCTTAGCAAATGCCCCCCTTCCGGATCATTGGCTCAATACCCAGGTGTCTTTCGAGCCGCCGCCCTGGGAGGAGTTCACCACCAGGCTGCCGCGCTTCAGGGCGACGCGGGTGAGCGCGCCGGGCACGATCTTGGTTTCCGCGCCATGCAGGATGAAGGGGCGCAAATCCACATGCCGCGCCTCGATGCCATGGCCGACAAAGGTGGGGGCGGTGGAAAGCTGGATGGTGGGCTGGGCGATGTAGTTTTCGGGATCGGCCTTGATCTTGGCGCCGAATTCCTCGCGCTCGGCCTGGGAGGCGTGCGGCCCCACCAGCATGCCATAGCCGCCGCTTTCGCCCACCGCCTTGACCACCAGCTTGTCGAGATTGGCCAGCACATGACGACACGACTTTTCCTCGCGGCAGAGGAAGGTCTCGACATTGTTGAGGATGGGTTCTTCCGAGAGGTAATAGCGGATCAGGCGCGGGACATAGGCATAGACCGCCTTGTCGTCGGCGACGCCGGTGCCCAGGGCATTGGCGATCATCACATTGCCGGCGCGATAGGCGTTGAACAGGCCCGGCACACCCAGGGCCGAGTCTTCGCGGAAGATCAGCGGATCGACGAAGTCGTCGTCGATGCGGCGATAGATGACGTCGATGCGCTTCAGGCCCGAGGTGGTGCGGGTATAGACGACATTGTCGTTGATCAGCAGGTCGCGCCCTTCCACCAGCTCGACGCCCATCTGGCGCGCCAGGAAGGCGTGCTCGAAATAGGCGCTGTTGAAGACGCCGGGCGTCAGGATGGCGATGGAGACGTCTTCATGGAACGGCGCCAGGGAACGCAAAGTCGCCAGCAGCTCCAGCGGATACTGCTCGATCGGCCGCACGTTCATCGAACGGAACACCGCCGGAAAAGCCCGGCGCGCCACATCGCGGTTGGCCAGCATGTAGCTGACGCCGCTGGGCACGCGCAGATTGTCCTCCAGCACCACGAACTCGCCGCTCTCGCTGCGGATCAGGTCGCTGCCGCAAATGTTGACATAGGCGCCGTGCGGAACCGGCAGCCCGCGCATCTCGCGCCGGTAATGCTTGGAGCCGAAGATCATGGCGCGCGGCACCACGCCGTCCTTCAGCACCCGCCCGTCGCTGTAGATGTCGCGCAGGAACATGTTGAGGGCGACGATGCGCTGGGTCAGGCCCGCTTCCAGGCGCGACCATTCCGCCGCCGTGATGATGCGGGGCAGCAGGTCGGTGGGGATGATCCGCTCGGTCGCCTGGTTGTCGTTGTAGACGGTGAAGGTGATGCCCTGGTGCAGGAAGCTCTGCTCGCAGGCCTGCTGGCGGCGCGAGAGCTCCTCCAGCGAGAGGGTGGAGAGGCGCGAATCCAGCGCGGCATAGGACGGGCGCACCGTGCCGTCGGGCGCAAACATTTCGTCAAAGGCGCGGGCCAGTTCGTATTTGGCATAGGGCGCATCCTGGCCGGGACGGGCACGGCGGCCGGGGACGGCGACAATGTCGGGGCCGCCGAAATCCTCTGTGTTGGCAAAACCCTCTTGCTGCATAAGCGAACAGTGACGTTCCCGCGTCAATTCCGTCAAGGCGGTGCGGCGAATGCCCGCGATTTCACGAATTTGCGGGGGGTGGAGGGGCGGCGCCGGGTCAACCGGACGGCGCCGCCCGCACTTCCAAGTCCTGGGTCAGGTCCTGGGCCAGACCCTGGGCCAGACCCTGGGCACGGGCGCCGGAGAAGTCCGCCACGCCCGCCGGGGCCATTCTATCGGGGGAAGATGGCCCGGCATTTATGCAATCACAGGTTGTACAGACCGGCGGTTAACAGCCGGTCAAGGCCCCGCTTCCAGCAGCGCCAGCAAGGCGTCCTGGTTGGGCGCGGCGGCGATGCGGATGGCGGCGAAGACGCCCGGCGGCAGGGACGCGGCGGTGGCGGGGCTGATGCAGAAGGCGGTCACGGCTTTGAGCGGCAGGCCCAATGCCTGTTCGACGAAAATCCCGGCGCTGCGGGGCGAAAAGAACAGCGCCGCATCCAGCGCGCCGGCGCGCAGCGCCTCCTGCGCCGCGCGCGCCAGCGGCAGGGCCGCGACGGCATAGAGAATCGCACGCCGCACGGCATAACCCCGCGCCGCCAGATCTTCCGCCAGATTTCCGGCGCTGTCTTCGCCGCAGACATGCAGCAGCGCGCCCGCGCCCGGCGCGAGCCAGCGCGGCACCGCTTGCGCCAGGGCCCTGGCGTCGCCGGCGGCATTTTCGACGCGGAGGAATCCGGCCGCCCTGGCTTCCTGCGCGGTCTGCGGTCCCACCGCGAAAACCGGAATGTCGCGGCGCTCGCTGCGGCGGAGCAGCGCCCGCACCCCATTGGCCGAAGTGGCGAGAATGGCGGCAATGCCGGACAGGTCGGGCGGCGGCCCATCCAGCCAGCGCGTCTCAAGCAGCGGCGCCAGCAGGGGCTGATGCCCCCGTCCCGCCAGCAGCGCCGCGGTCGCTTCGCCGTCTTGCCCGGGCCTTGTGACTAGAATGCGCATCGTCCGGTGGGGTAAAGGACCACCCCATGACAGGCAAGACCCTCACCATTCTGGGTATCGAGACCAGCTGCGATGAAACCGCGGCGGCGGTGGTGCGCGGGACGTCGCCGGGTCCGGGCGAAATTCTCTCCAGCATCGTCGCCAGCCAGGCCGGCGCCCATGCGCCCTATGGCGGCGTGGTGCCGGAAATCGCTTCCCGCGCCCATCTGGAAATCCTGGATGCGGTGATCGAACGCGCCATCGCCGGGGCGGGCATCGCGCCGGGCGAGATTGACGGCATCGCCGCCACCGCCGGACCCGGCCTGATCGGCGGGGTGATGGTCGGCCTGACCACGGCCAAGGGCGTGGCGCTGGGCCTGGGCAAGCCGCTGATCGCCGTCAATCACCTGATGGGCCATGCCCTGACGGCGCGGCTGACGCAAGGAACGGAATTTCCCTTCCTGCTGCTGCTGGTTTCGGGCGGCCATTGCCAGCTTCTGGGCGTGGGCGGTCTCGACGATTTTCGCCTCTATGGCTCCACCATCGACGATGCGGCGGGCGAGGCCTTTGACAAGGTCGCCAAGCTTCTGGGCCTGGCCTATCCCGGCGGCCCGGAAGTGGAGAAGCTGGCGGCGCAGGGCAATCCGCGCGCTTATGATCTGCCGCGGCCGCTGGTCACCGGCCACAATATCCGCAAGACCGCCGATTTCTCCTTCAGCGGATTGAAGACGGCGGTGCGGCTTCTGACCGAGCGGCAAACGGTGAAAACCGAAGATGTCTGCGCCAGCTTCCAGGCGGCGGTGATCGATATCCTCACCGACCGCACAAGGACGGCGATGGCGATGTTCGAACGGGATTTCCTCCGGGAGCAGCGGCCAGGAAAAGTGGGAGCGGCGGCGGTACTGCCGACACAGAAAAACGACGCGAGCGGTTTTCCGTCCGGCCGTGCGACCCAGCAAAAACGTCTGGTGGTGGCGGGCGGCGTCGCCGCCAATCGCGCCATCGGGCAGGCGCTGGCCCGGCTTTGCGGCGCGGAGGCTTTCGCCCTGGCGGTGCCGCCGCCGGTGCTGTGCACCGACAATGCGGCGATGATCGCCTGGGCAGGGCTGGAAAGGCTGGCCGCGGGCGGCGGCGACGCGCTGGGCGTCTCGCCGCGCGCCCGCTGGCCGCTTAGCGCCTAGAAAGCGAGGGCGCCCACCAGCAGAAGGACAAAGCCGCTGACCAGGGAGGCGGCGACGGACAGGACATCGGAAACACGCTCGGCGGTGCTGGGCTGTTCCGGGGTAATGGCGATAAGACTGGACACGGGATACTCCTTGGCAATGCAACTGTGCTGCACTGCAATATATTCCCCCTGTACCGCGTTTCAAGTATGACAACTTATGACGATTTCGCGTATCTTAACTTTTATGCATTTGATTTATAAGTAATAATATCCATTTTCTAACGGGAAATTAACCTGCTGTGCAGTTGCAGCATGGAAGGGCTGCGAACCATGAAAATCGCCACCTGGAACATCAATTCGGTGCGTCACCGCCTCGCCCTGGTGGCGCGGTTCCTGCGGGAAAGGCAGCCCGATGTGCTCTGCCTGCAGGAGACCAAGGTCGCCAATGAGCTTTTCCCGGGCGCGGCGCTGGCCAGGCTGGGCTATGTCCACCAGGCCATCCACGGCCAGAAGGCCTATCACGGGGTGGCGGTGCTTTCGCGTCTGCCCTTCAGGAAGACCGGCACGCAGGATTTCTGCCGCGAAGGCCATGCCCGGCATATGGGCGTGACGATGGAGAACGGGCTGGAGCTGCACAATTTCTATGTCCCCGCCGGCGGCGACATTCCCGATCCCAGGGTGAATGAGAAGTTCGATCACAAGCTGCACTTCCTGCGGGAAATGGAGCGCTTCTTCGCCAGGCGCAAGACCGGGCGCCATGACCCGGTGCTGCTCCTGGGCGATCTCAATGTCGCGCCGCTGGAAAGCGATGTCTGGAACCACAAGCAGTTGCTGGACGTGGTCAGCCACACCCCGGTCGAAACCAAATTGTTCGGCGAGGTCCAGGCCGCCTTCGACTGGACCGATGCGACGCGGCGCTTCGTGCCGCCGCCGGAGAAAATCTATTCCTGGTGGAGCTATCGCGCCGCCGATTGGGAAGCCTCGGACCGCGGGCGGCGGCTGGACCATGTCTGGGCCAGTCCCGGCGCCGCCGGCGCGCTCAAGGCGCAGACCATCTTCAAGAAGATGCGCGGCTGGCAGAAGGCCAGCGACCATGTGCCGGTGATGGTGGAACTCGATCTCTGACCCCGCCGCTCGCTTAAGCTCGCGGCGTTCGCCGGGCAATCGCCTGTCGGCGATTGCTATTTCCGGCTCACCCAGAACCGCTTCATGTCCTTGAAGTCGCGATAGCGCTTCATCGCCTTCTTGGCGTGGGCGCCGCGCCCGGCGGCATAATGGCCGGCAAACATCCCGGCGCTGTAGCCGATCTCGGCGCTCAAGCCGACGCGCAGCAATTCGGCGATGGTGGCGCGGGCATGGGCGATGTCGTTGAGATGCCCCAGTTCTTCCTGCAGCCGCTTCAGCGCGGCGAGATAGGACCTGGCCTTGCTCTTTTTATACAGCGGGGAGAAGACCTGGGCGACATAGCGCAGCTTCTTGAGGGCGATGCGCAGGCGATGGAGTTCGCGCTCCTCCAGCCCGCGCGCCTTGCGCCCGCGTATCCGCACCCGCTTCGCCGCCGTCTTGAGCAGCCCGCGCGCCACGGTCTTGAGCTTTTCCTCGCCGCCCATGGGCAGGCGCGAGCGCGAAAGCGCGGCGACATCGTCCAGCAGATGGCTGAAATCCTCCGACGCCAGGCAGGCTTCGACCCCCGCCCAGGCCTGGTCGCGCAGCGCCTCGGCGTCACGGCGCAGGGCGGCGAAGTCGCCGCCGCCCCTTCCATCCTTGAACGGGGCCGTCGCCGCCGGCCAGAGATCATTGAGAAAAACATCCAGGTCGCGGGCCGGCGACAGCTTGGCCGAGATCGCCTTGGTGCGGCTGCGCAAGTCCGCGAACCAGTCCTGCGCGAAGGCCTTGCCGAAAGCGCCCAGCATCACTTCCAGCCGCCGCAGCGCCACCCGCAGATGATGCAGCGCTTCCACCGAGCGCCCGGCGCGCAGCACCCCGGCCTGGGCCGAGGCCGCGCCCAGGCAATCGGCCATGATGGCGCGGAACGCCTCGTCGGCGCGCAGCTTGCGGCGCAGCTTCAGCCTGGCCTGCTTGCCGGTGGCGGCGGCGCGGAGCAGCCGCTGAGTGCCGTGGCTGGGACGGGCGCTGGAGTGGCGAACGGCAATCACGTCTTCCATGCGGTCAACCTAACAAGGAGCATCGGCCAGGAAAAGTGCGAGGGCGTCGCGCAGACACAATGACCGAGCGTTGCCACGCTGACGCTAGCAACTCCGTCCGGCCGTGCGACCATCAAATGGGCCGAACAGGGATTCCGGCCGCTGCCAAGGCCGCTTTGGCTTGGGCAACGCTGACTTCGCCGAAATGAAAGATCGATGCGGCCAGCACGGCGCTGGCATGGCCCTTTATGACACCGTCCACCAGGTCCTGGGCGGAACCGACGCCGCCCGAAGCGATGACGGGAACCGCGACCGCGTCGCAGACGGCGCGGGTCAGCGCCAGGTCATAGCCCGACTTGACGCCGTCGCGGTCCATCGAGGTGAGCAGCACTTCGCCCGCGCCGAAGCCGACCAGCTTGCGCGCATGGTCCACCGCGTCGATGCCGGTCTCGCGCCGGCCGCCATGGGTGTAAATCTCGTAACGGCCGGACGGCGCCATCTTGGCGTCGATGGCGGCGACGATGCACTGGCTGCCGAATTTCTCCGCCGCTTCCGCCACGAATTCCGGCCGCGCCACCGCGGCGGTGTTGATCGAGACCTTGTCGGCCCCCGCCAGCAGCAGGGCGCGAATGTCTTCCAGCGTCCGCACGCCGCCGCCCACGGTCAGCGGCATGAAACAGACTTCCGCCGTGCGCCGCACCACATCCAGCAGGGTGCCGCGCGCCTCATGGCTGGCGGTGATGTCGAGGAAGCAGAGTTCGTCGGCCCCGGCCCGGTCATAGAGGATGGCCTGCTCCACCGGATCGCCGGCGTCGCGCAGGGATTCGAAATTGATCCCCTTGACGACACGGCCGTCCTTCACGTCCAGGCAGGGAATGACGCGGACCTTCAGCATGGCTATTTCGCCCTCGCCATGGCGGCGATGCTGAGCAGGGTGCGCCCCGTCACCGCCTCGGCGGGGATGGCGGTGGTGCGGCTGAGGGCCTCGGCTTCCAGCAGCAGGTCCAGCGCCTCGGCCAGGCGTTCGGCGTTCCAGTTGCGCGCCTGGGCCTTGAAACTGTCGGCGCGGGAGAAATGGACCGGGGGAAAGAATTTGCGCATCACCGCGTCAATGGCATCGCCGCGCGCCATGCCTTCCTTGGCCAGCATCAGGCGCTGGAAATGGCCCATGGCGCCGCGGATCACCTGGGCGGGGGCGGTATCGGCCGCCCACAGCCTTTCCAGCTCCAGGTCCAGCCGGGCATAATCGCCGCTGCCCGCCGCATCGAAGGCGCTTTCGCTGCGCGCCTGGGCTTCGTCGCCCAGCACGGCGCGGACATCATCGGGGCCGATCTGGCTTTGCCCATGGGCGTAAAGCGCCAGCTTTTCCAGTTCCCGCCGCGTCACGCCGCGGTCGCTGCCCAGCCGCCCGACCGCTTCCTCCACCGCGCCCGGCGCCAGGGCAAAGCCCAGGGCGCGCAATTCACCCTGCACCACATCGGCAAGGTCGCGGGCGGAATCGGCATAGCAGGCGATCGCGGCGGCCTTGTCGTCGCCCTCGAACAGCTTGCGCAGGGCGGAGGACTTGGAAAGGTCGCCCGCCTCGACCACCACCAGCGCGTCGCCGGCATGGCCTTCCAGGAAAGACTCGAACAGGCCGGCCAGATCGTTGCCCGCGCCGCGGATCCGGATCACCCGCCGCCCGCCCAGCATGGAGATGGCGGCGGCCTCGTCGAACAGCCGCGCCGGATCGGAGAGCAGCGCCGCCTCGCCCATCTCCACGGCGTTGAAGGGATCGTTGAGATCGCTCACCACCGTCTTGAGCAGCTTCTCGGCCCGTTCCTGCACCAGACCGGCGTCGGGGCCGAAGACCAGCGCCGCTTCCAGCCCCTTGGGCGGGGCGGCGGCGAAACGGTCGGCCTCGTGGTTCTTGACGATCATCGCCGCTGCCGGAAATAGGCGGCGAGGTCCAGGCGAATGCGCTCGGCAATGTCCTGGGCGGCGCGCTTGTCGGCATCCTGCTGCGCCGCCATGGTGGCATAGGGCGAGGAGGTGACATTGTAGGCGGTCAGCCCGGTCTGGCTGCCGTCGGTCAGGGTCTTGCCGTTGATGTCGGTGAGGGTGAAATTCACCGCCAGCGTGTCGTTGTAGCGGGTGATGGCGGAATCGTTGCGCAGCGCCACGCCCTGGTTGCTTTCGCGCAAGGTGATGGTGAGACGGTAGCGCTTGCCCGCCAACCGCCCGTTCGAGCCCAGCAGATCGATCAGGGTGTTGCGCAGTTCATAGCCGTCGCGCTCGCTCACCGGCTCGACATAGATGCTGGCAAGCTGCGGCGACAGGCCGGGGCCGTACATGGGCTGGAAGCCGCAGGCTGACAGCGGAAGAAAAAGCGCGAGGGCCGCAAGTCGCTTCATGCGACGATATTAACGATGCGGCCTGGAACCACGATCACTTTTTTGGGCGGCTTGCCCTCGAGAGCCCGGATCACGCCTTCCTGCTCCAACGCCGCCTTTTCGATGGTTGCCTGGTCGGCGGCTTTGGAAATGCTGAATTCTGCCCGGCGTTTGCCGTTTACCTGCACCGGATAAACGATCATGTCGCTTCTGAGCAAAGCGTCTTCGTGCTTCGGCCAGGGCGTCTCCACCACCAGCGCCGTGTGGCCCAGCGCCCGCCAGCTGGTCTCGGCCAGATGCGGCATCATCGGCGCCGACAGCAGCACCAGCGCCTCCAGCGCCTCGCGGCGTACCGAAGGGTTGGCGGCGGCACCGTCACCAATGGCATTGGCCAGGATATAAAGCCGGGCGACGGCGCTGTTGAAGCGCAGGCCCTCCAGATGATCGGTCACCGCCGCGATAGCCTTGTGCGTGGCCTGGCGCAGCGTCCTGGAGACCGCATCATCGGCAGCAGGCGCGGTTCCGGCGGGCGGCAGGCCCTCGGCTTCGGTCACCAGGCGGTGCACCCGCTGGACAAAGCGCCAGCAGCCTTCGGCCCCGGCATCGGTCCATTCGATGTCGCGCTCGGGCGGGGTGTCGGACAGCATGAACCAGCGGATGGTGTCGGCGCCGTAATCCTCGATGATGGCTTCCGGCGCGATCACATTCTTCTTCGACTTGGACATTTTCTCGGAGGGGCCGATGGCCACTTCGGTCTGGGTGCCGTTCAGATAGGCCTTGCCGCCGCGTTTCTCGATCTCTTCGGGCGAAACCCATTCGCCCGCCGCGTTCTTGTAGGTTTCGTGGCAGACCATGCCCTGGGTGAAAAGCCCCGCGAAGGGCTCTGTCACGCCCGCCAGCCCCAGCCGGTTCAGGGCGCGGGTGAAGAAGCGGGCATAGAGCAGATGCAGGATGGCGTGCTCTATGCCGCCGATATACTGGTCCACCGCCATCCAGTAGTCGGCGGCCTGCCGGTTCACCGGCTCCTGCGCCTGCGTATCGCAGAAGCGCAGGAAGTACCAGGACGAATCCGCGAACGTGTCCAGCGTATCGGTGTCGCGCGCCGCCGGGCCCTTGCAGGCGGGGCAGGTGGTGTTCTTCCAGGCCAGGTCGCGGTCCAGCGGATTGCCGGTGCGGGAGAAATCGATCTTCTCCGGTAGCAGCACCGGCAGGGCGCTTTCCGGCAACGGCACCATGCCGCATTTCCCGCAATGCACGACCGGGATCGGGCAGCCCCAGGGCCGCTGGCGCGACACCAGCCAGTCGCGCAGGCGGTAATTCACCGTGCGTTCGCCGACGGAGGCGCTTGCAAGACGCGCGGTTACTTCCTTCTTGGCGTCTTCCACGCTCATGCCGTCCAGGAAGCGGGAATTGGCCAGCCTGCCGGGGCCGGTATAGGCCTCGTCGGCGATGGCGAAGGTCTTGGCATCGGCGTCTTCCGGCACCACCACCGGCGTCACGGTCAGCTTGTATTTGCGCGCGAAGTCCAGGTCGCGCTGGTCATGCGCCGGGCAGCCGAAAATGGCGCCGGTGCCGTAGCCCATCAGCACGAAATTGGCCACCATCACCGGCAGCTTCCAGTTGGCGTCGAACGGATGCGTGGCGGTGAGGCCGGTGTCGAAGCCCAGCTTCTCGGCCTTCTCGATCTCGGCTTCCGCCGTGCCGGTCTTGCGGCATTCGGCGATGAAGGCCTGCAGCCTGGGATTGTTCGCCGCCAGCTCCTGGGTCAGGGGATGGTCCGGCGACAGCGCCACGAAGGACGCGCCGAACAGCGTGTCGGGACGGGTGGTGAAGACGTCCAGCTTGCGCGCATCCGACAGCGTGAACTGGAACTTCAGGCCCTCGCTCCTGCCGATCCAGTTCTTCTGCATCAGCCGGACTTTTTCCGGCCAGCGGTCCAGCGTGTCCAGCGCCTCCAGCAATTCGGGCGCGAATTCGGTGATCTTGAAGAACCACTGGCTCAGCTTGCGCCGCTCCACCACCGCGCCGGAGCGCCAGCCGCGCCCGTCGATCACCTGTTCATTGGCCAGCACGGTCATGTCGACCGGGTCCCAGTTGACATCGGCTTCGCCGCGATAGACGAAGCCGGCCTTGAGGAACCGCAGGAACAGCTTCTGCTGCTGGTGGTAATAGGCCGGATCGCAGGTGGCGAATTCGCGCGTCCAGTCGATGGAAAGGCCCATCAGCTTCAACTGCTCGCGCATGTGCGCGATGTTCTCATAGGTCCAGTCGCGCGGGGAGACGTTCTTTTCGCGCGCCGCGTTCTCCGCCGGCAGGCCGAAAGCGTCCCAGCCCATCGGATGCAGCACGCTGTAGCCCTGGGCGCGGCGGAAGCGGGCGATGACGTCGCCCATGGTGTAGTTGCGGGTGTGGCCGACATGGATGCGCCCCGAGGGATAGGGGAACATCTCCAGCACATAGCATTTGGGCTTGTCGGAATGGGCCGGCGTCAGGAAGGACTTTTTCTCGTCCCAGACTTTCTGCCAGTGCTTTTCCGACTCTTTGGCGTTGTAGCGCGCCATTCCGTCCTACTTGTTGGACGAGCTCAGAGTGGCGAGACGCAGCTCCCGCGCCTTGGTCAGGACCACGTCTTCCAGCTTGTGCGCCGTGTCGGGATTGGGCTGGGCGTCGCTCCACACGCCATTGACCCGCGTCTGGCGGAACACCACCAGGCGCAAGCCGTCGGCGCGCAGATTGCGGTCCATGATATAGGCCGTCACCTTCAGCCGCTCATCCGGGGCGGAAGGCGTGGAATACCAGTCGGTGATGATGACACCGCCGAAAGGATCGGCCGAGACCAGCGGCAGGCTGACCAGCGTGTCCAGCGTCGCCTGCCAGAGATAGGAATTCACCCCCAGGGTGAGGCGGCCGGACGTGCCGGAAATGGTGCTGGGATTGTCTTCCAGATACTTGGAAGCATCGTCGGAGGAGGAGCCGCACCCGGCCAGGATCCCGGCGCACAGCAGAACAGGCAAAATTCGCATCGGCTCGACTTTAACCCTTGCTTGACCGGCGCCGCCGGAACTTGACCGGCCTTGCCATCATGGCGCCCCCGCCTTCAGGGGCTTATAGCGGCGGGGCAGGCCCCACGCAACGGCGCGCCCCTTGCGCCGCCGGGGCGGGATCGGCTTATTTCGGAAGGACTTAAGACGGGAGCAGGTTTGCGCAGACACCGGGCGATAACGGCGCTTGCCTTTGCCGGGCTTACGATCGCCGGTCTGGCATCGGCGGCCGGGGCACAGACCCTGGAGCCGTTGACCCTGCCGGTGGGCGGGGCCGAACTCAGCCTGGGCGGGGTGGCGCGCGGCGCCCTGTTCGCCGCCGACCAGCCCGGTTCGGCCGCCGACATCGCCGGGGTCGCCAAGCTGATCGCCCGGCTGCAGCAGACCGACGACACCGGCCTGACCATGAGCCTTAACGGCACGCTGGCGGTGCATGACCGGCTCTCCTTCGGCCGCTATGACGGCGACCTGCTGGAAAAACTTTATGGCGAGGCGCGCACCGGCCTGGGCACCGTGCGGCTGGGCCTGGTGGACGGCGCCAGCGCCCAGCTGGCGGTGGCGGGGCCGGTGGCCGACACGGCGGTGTCGCTGAACGATCCCAGCGTCACTTTCTTCCGCGACAACAACGGCAACGCCGTGGCCGACATCTTCACCCTGCGCACGCCGGGCGGGCCGTCTTCCAACTACGCCAAGATCGAATATGAGAGTCCCGACCTTTCGCAATTCCTGGGCATGGATCTGCGCCTGGCGCTCTCCTTCGCGCCCAGCGAAGGCAAGAATGTGCTGCCTTTCCTGGCGGCGGGACCGCAAGTGCCGGGCCGCCAGGCCGACATGTGGGAAAGCGCCGTCCATTATGGCGCGGATTTCGGTCACTTGAGTCTTTCGGCCTATGGCGGCGCGTCCTTCGGCCGGGCCGAGCACAAGCTGCCCGGGCAGGAAGGCGTCAGCGACTATGCCGCCGGGCTGCGCGGCGACTATGCGGTGAGCGACGCCCTCACCCTTTCGCTGGGCGGCGCCTTTCATTCCTCCAACGCCTATACCTTCGACATCAACCGGAGCTATGCCGGGGCCACCACCCGCATCATCCATCTCAGCACCGGCGCAACCTATGAAAAATGGAGCACCTCGCTGGAATATGGCAGCGGCGTCGCCGGCAGCGCCGGGGGCAATGCGCGCCTCGGCCTGAACGGCATGGAGGTGGAAGTCGCCCGCACCGTCAGCGACAGCGTGCTGGCCTCGCTGGGCTGGCAGCATCTGATCTATGGCCGCGACACCGGCGCTTTCTATGACGGCTCAAGGCGCCTGTCGCTGGACGCGCTTTTCCTGCACCTCAGCCTGCGGACAAAGCCGCTATAGCGGCGATGCCGGCGAAAGCCGGCGCCAGCCGCGGCGCATTGCGCGCCGTCACGCCGCCCAGGGCATAAACCGGCACCGGCGACAGCGCGGCGATGAAAGCGGCGCGCACCGGCGTCAGCGGCACAGCATCGGGATGGCTGGCGGTGGCGAAGACCGGCGAGAGAAAGACGGCGTCCAGATGCGCCAGCGTAATCAGGTCGCGCAGCGAATGGGCGGAGGCGGTGATGATCCAATCCGGCCGGCGGACACGCCAATGCCCCGCTTCCTGCGCCCGCGCCTGCGGCAGATGCAGGCCATCGGCGCTTTGCGCCAGCGCGGGATCATCAGCGACCAGCAGCTTGAGGCCCGGCAGCGGGGCCAGACGCTCCAACAGCGCGGCGCGCTTTTTCGCCTCCCGGCTGCGGATGACGATGGCGCTGCCGCGCGGCAGGCGGCCGGCGGCGGCGGCCCAGTCGCGGCCGCTGTCGTCGGTGAACAGCACCAGGGGCATCGCCGCATTGAGGCGGCGTTGCTGCCTTGCTAGTTTGCCTGCTGAAATGAGCATTTCCGAAAACCTGGCCGCCATTCTGGCGCGCATCGCGCTGGCGCGAAAGGCCGCCATCAGGCCGGCGCCCGCCACCCATCTGGTGGCGGTGTCCAAGACGGTGTCCGAAGCCGGCATCCGCGCGGCGCTGGCGGCGGGCCAGCGCCGCTTCGGCGAGAACCGGGTGCAGGAAGCCGCCGCCAAGTTTCCCGCGCTGAAGGCGGACTATCCCGATCTGGAATTGCACCTGATCGGCCCCTTGCAGACCAACAAGGTCAAAGAGGCGATGACGCTGTTCGACGTCATCCAGACCCTGGACCGGCCGAAGCTGGCCGACGCCCTGGCGGCAGAGCGCGACAGGGGCGCGAAATGCCCCCGGCTTTTCATCCAGGTCAACACGGGAGAGGAGCCGCAAAAGGCCGGCGTGCTGCCCGCCGATCTGGAGGCGCTTCTCGCCCATGCCCGCGCGCTGAAGCTGCCGGTGGAAGGGCTGATGTGCATTCCGCCGGTGGAGGACGACGCTGCGCCGCATTTCGCCTTCCTGCTGAAACGGGCGCGCGAACTGGGTCTCGCAAACATCAGCATGGGCATGAGCGGGGATTTCGAACTGGCGATCAAATTCGGCGCGACCCATGTGCGGGTCGGGACCGCCATTTTCGGCGAACGGCCCCGCGAAGTGTGAAGCGGTTCGCGCCTTGAAAAGCCAAAGAGGGCCGCGCGCCCAAAAATCAAGGCGAACGCGCGCCTCACCCTTCGACAAGCTCAGGGTGAGGTTTCACACAATTCCTCATGCTGAGCCTGTCGAAGCATGAGAATTATTCAATCACCACCGCGTCGCCGGGCTGAAGCTGCTCCAGCGCCGCCAGCGCATCGGCCAAGGCCAGCGCGACGCAGCCATGGGTGGCGGAATGATCCGGCCGCGCGATGTGCAGGAAGATGGCGCTGCCCTTGCCCGGCACCACCGGATCGTCATTGTAGCCCAGCACCGCCACCAGGTCGTAAAGCCCATCGTCGCGCCACATCTTCTCGGCGCTGGCGCGATAGGGCAGCTTCACCAGGCGGTTGTAATTGGGATCATCCGGCGCATCGCACCAGCCGTCATCAGGCTGGGTAACATGCAGCGGCAATTTCACCGCGGGCTTCGCAATGCGGTCGGCGCGGTAGAAGATTTCCCGCACCACAAAGCGCCCGCGCGGGGTGATGCCGTCGCCCTCGCCGCCCTTCACCGCAATGCCGGCGGGTCCGATGGCGGCGCGGCGCGCGCCGGCGCCCCAGTCCAGCACGGCGTGATCGCCGCGCATCGTCACATGCAAGTCCATGAACGGCTTATAGACTAGTTCAGGCCGGCCTGGGTAAGCCCCTGGCTGCGGCGATAGGCGTACATGGCGCGCGAGGCCATGTCGCTGTCCACGCCCTTGGCGGCCAGGGCATTGCCGAAGGCCACCACATCGGCGCTGTCGGGCGCGGCGGGCGCGGCGCCGGCGTTCGCCGCCACCTGCACCGGCGCGTCCTGCTGGCCGATGCCAAGTTCCTTTTCCGCAAAGGCCAGCACGGTCGAACCGAAATCCTTGCCCGTCACCGCCTCGAAGGCCGTGTCGGCGACGGACCCGACCGCGCCCCACAGCCCGCCATACAGGGCGTCGCCCGCGATCTTCTCCACCGTGCCCATCTTGTCGCCGGTGATGGCGCGATAGAGCGTGCCGATCACCGGCAGATGCTGCAGCGGATTGACGATGTCGAGCAGGTCGTGAAAGGCGGTGTTGAGAGTAAGGCCGCCTTGCCCCGCCGCTCCGGGCGCGGGCGCAGCGGCGGCGGCCAGGCGCATCGCCTGCAGGTTGGTGGCCAGTTGCATGGAAGCGGAAGCGGGCATCGGTTTATCCAAGCAAGCCCCGCGCCATGCCAAGGGCCCGGATTTGCGCGGTTTTCACGGCGCGCCGGCCCCTCTGCCCGGCAGAAATTGCCGCCAGCGCGATGCCTGACTAGACTCCCGCCATGCGTCCCAAGGCCCTGCTCATCGCCGCCCCCGGCGTCTTCCGCGACCAGCTTGCCGAGCAACTGGCGGGCAGCGGCGACGTCGCCGCCGCCGCCGATCTTGCGGGGGCGCGCGGCCTGATCGCCGATTCCCTGTTCGCCTTCGCGGTGATTGACGAGGCGCTGGCGCAGGAAGACGGCGTGGCGGTGGCGCAGGCGCTGGAAGATGACGGCTTCAGCGCCCCGATCCTGCTGCTGACGGCGGCGGAACGGACGCAAGGCCATGACGGACTGACGCGCCTGGCCAAGCCGTTCCGCATCGCCGCGCTGGTGCAGGCGCTGGGGCGGCTGCTGGCCCATCCCGGCGGCGAGGCGCCGTTCCGCATCGGGCCGTATGAGTTTCATCCCTCCGCCAAGCTGCTGATCGACGGCGAACGCCGCATCCGCCTGACCGAGAAGGAAACCGACATATTGCGCTATCTGCGCACCGCGACCGGCATCGTGCCGCGTCAGACCCTGCTGGGCGAGGTCTGGGGCTATGGCCCGCAGGTCGCCACCCATACCCTGGAGACCCATATCTATCGCCTGCGCAAGAAGATCGAGACCGACCCGGATTCGCCGATTTTGCTGACGGAAGATGGCGGTTACCGGCTTTGCGCTTGATCTAGTGCGAGCCCGGCAGCGTAGCCGCCGGGCGACTTTCCGCTTGGGCAAAGGCCCGCCTCCCCCTTATGCGCGAAGCGCATCCAAAGGGGGAGGTGGCCGTAGCTGGCCCGCCGAAGGCACCATCTTCTAATAGTAAATAGCGCGCTACGCGCGCGGGCCAGCGAAGGCCGGAGGGGGTTCAAAAAATCCAAAGTTTAACGCGCATTAACCAATGCCGCCTTAGATGGCGGCATGGGCAAGCCCGTCCCCAAAAAGCGCAATGGACCGCCGGCCGGCAAGCATGGCGGCGGCGGCGGCCATGACGACGCCCCGCCGCCCAAGAAGAAGCAGGTGCGCGGCCGCAAATCGAGCTGGCCCTTCATCGTCGCGATGCTGGTCATCTGGGGCCTGATCTTCGGGGCGGTGGTCTTCTCGCATTTCATTTCCGGCCTGCCCGATGTGCGCAACCTGATGAAGGCCGCTCCATCCGAGGACGTCACCATCCTGGACGACCGCGGCCGGCTGATCGCGCGGCGCGGCCTGACGCAGGGCGAAATGATTCCCGTCGCCGCCCTGCCGGATTATGTCCCGAACGCTTTCATCGCGATAGAAGACCGCCGCTTCCGCTCGCATTTCGGCATCGACCCGATGGGCCTGTCGCGCGCCGCCATCCGCAACATGATGACCGGCCATGTGGTGCAGGGCGGCTCGACCCTGACGCAGCAGCTGGCGAAGAATCTCTTTCTCACGCCCAACCGCAACATGGAGCGCAAATTCCAGGAGGCCGCGCTCGCGGTCTATCTGGAGAGCCGCTACAGCAAGGACCAGATCCTCAGCCTCTATCTCAACAAGGTCTATTTCGGCGCCGGGGTCTATGGCATCGAGGCGGCGGCGGAAAAATTCTTCGGCAAGCATGCCAGCGAACTCGGCCTGACCGAGGCGGCGATGCTGGCGGGCAGCGTCAAGGCGCCGGCGAAATACAATCCCCTGGCCGACGCCGATGCCAGCCAGAACCGCGCCCAGCTGGTGCTGAAGGCGATGGAGGAGTCCGGCTTCATCGATCTGGAGACGCGGCTGGCCGCCGCCCAGACAAGGCCGCGGGTGATGCGCGCCAGCGCCACGCCCGGTTCCGGCTATTTCACCGACTGGGTGATTTCGCAATTGAACGGCGTGATCGGCGCCAGCGCCGAGCCGGTGGTGGTGGAGACCAGCTTCGACCTGGAAACCCAGAAGCTGGCGGAAGCGGCGGTGGAACACGGCCTGGCGGCGCAAGGCGACAAGCTCCATGCCGGCCAGGGCGCGCTGGTGGCGATGACGCCCGATGGGGCGGTGCGCGCCATGGTGGGCGGGCGCTCCTATGTCCAGTCCAGCTTCAACCGCGCCGCCGACGCGGTGCGCCAGCCCGGCAGCGCCTTCAAGCCTTTTGTCTATCTCACCGCCTTCGAGAACGGCCGCACCCCCGACGACGTCATGCATGACGGCCCCATCACCATCGACAAATGGACGCCCGCCGATTTCGAGGATGAATATCAGGGCGACATGCCGCTGGTGAGAGCCTTCGCGGTCTCGTCCAATTCCATCGCGGCGCAATTGACCCAGGAAGTCGGCCCGCGCGCCGTCGCCGCCACCGCCAGGCGGCTGGGCATCGCCTCGCCGCTGGACGAAGTGGCCTCGCTGGCGCTGGGCACCTCCGGCGTGACGCCGCTGGAGCTGACCGGCGCCTATGCCGCCTTCGCCAATGGCGGCGAAGGCGTGTCGCCTTTCGGCATCCTCAAGGTGCGCACGATTTCCGGCAAGCTGCTCTATGCCCGCCCCGCGCGCGCCCATGCGGCGGTGATGAGCGCGCAGAACGATGCGGCGATGACGCGGCTGATGCATGAGACCATCGCCAGCGGCACCGGCAAGGCGGCGGCGCTGGGCGAGCGGCCGGTGGCGGGCAAGACCGGCACCACCCAGGATTTCCATGACGCCTGGTTCATCGGCTTTTCCGCCGACCTGGTCTGCGGCGTCTGGATCGGCAATGACGATTCCCGGCCGATGGCGCATGCCACCGGCGGCGGCTTGCCGGCGAACATCTTCCACGAATTCATGACCGGGGCGGAGCAGAACCTGCCGGTGCGCCCGCTGATGGGCGCTTACATCGCCGCCAATCTGCCGGACGACGCGCCCGCGCCGCAGGCCGACGACAAGAAGACCGATGACAAGAAGACTGGCGACAGGAAGCCCGGCACCATCGAATCCATTCTCAACGGGCTTTTCGGCGGCTGATCTTGAGGATTGCCGGAGCGGCGTCTAGGGTCCGGCCATGACCTCTCGCCCCGAGCGCGCAGTCTTCATCGGCCTGGCGCGCGACTGCGCGCCCATGCTGCCTGCCGTGCTGGACAATCTGACGCGCATGGCGGCGACATTCGCGCAAAGCGCTTTTCTGTTCGCCGAGAATGATTCCCGCGATGCGACGCGGGCGATACTGGAGCGCTGGTGCCTGGCCCAAGACCGCGCCGCCATCCTGTCGCCGCAGGGCCCGGCCGCCCGCAGCGTGCAGCGCACCGTGCGCCTGGCGGCGCTGCGCAACCAGCTGTTGGAAGCGGTGCGGGCGCGCTTTGCCGATTTCGACCTGCTGGTGATCCTGGACTGCGACGACGTCAACGCCACACCGGTGACGGACATGACGGGCCTGGCGCGCGCTGTCGACTTCCTGCTCGCCGAGGAAAGCCGCGCCGCCGTCTTCGCCAACACGCTGGGCGAATATTACGACATGTGGGCGCTGCGCCAGCCGCAGCGCTGCCCGGACGATATCTGGGAAGCCACCATGGATTACGCCCTGCGCCATCGCGTCAGCGACCAGCAGGCGGTGGATGCGGTTTTCGCGCCGCGCCTTTTCGAATTGCCCTTCGGCGCGCCGCCGATGGAAGTGGATTCGGCCTTTGGCGGCCTTGGCATCTACCGGCTGCCGCGCGTGCTGGCCAATGCCGCCCGGTATCAAGGCTACAAGGTCAAGACCATCACAACGGAAGGCGGCAGCCGCCAGATCGGCCTGCACCAATGCGAGCATGTGCCGTTCCATGCCGGGCTGCGGGCGCAAGGCGGCCGGCTGTTCGTGCTGCCCTGGCTGGTGATCGGCAATGTCGAGGAAAGCTGGATTCCGCCCTCGGCCTGGCGGCACATGATGTTCGACCTGGCCGACCTGGAAAAGCCCGCCGCCGCGCCGGCGCCGGAAGCGGGGCGCAACGACCCCTGCCCTTGCGGTTCGGGCAAGCGCTACAAGCATTGCCACGGCGCCCTACCCTGATGATTAGCGTCTAGGCCTTGTAGCGCTGCAGATTGCGCCCATGGGTGCGCAGCCAGGCCTGGGCGCTCTTGAACTCCGGATGCAGCTTCTCCACCAGCTTCCAGAAGCGCGGGCCGTGGTTCATCTCCTTCAGATGCGCCACCTCATGCGCCACGACATAGTCGCGCACGAAATCGGGGGCGAAGATCAGCCGCCAGGAGAAGGAAACCGCCCGCGCCGCCGAGCAGGAACCCCAGCGGCTGGCGGTGTCGCGCATGGTGACGCGCGCCGGCAGCACGCCGACCGCCGCGCCATAATCCAGCGCCCGGGCCTCGCAAAGGGCGCGGGCCTCGCGCTTGAGGAAATCCAGCAGGCGGCGCGGCGCATGTTCCGCCCGCCCGGTGACCCAGATGACGGGCGCATCGCCATCGCGCCACACCGGAACCGGGCCGCGCCCGCCGTCATGGCGGATTTCGTGCATCTGGCCGCGGAACGGCAGCCTGGCGCCGGGCGCCAGCGCCACGGGAGCGGGCACCCGCGCCCGCTGGCGCGCGATCCAGTCGTGCTCGCCGCGGGCGAAATCCAGCGCATGCTGCAGGCCGCGCCGCGACGGCGCCACCACCGTGACCTCGCCGGTGCCGGGATGGACCTTGACGATCACCCGCCGCGCCCGCGGATTGAGGCGCAGCTTCACCGCCACCGGCGCGCCGTCGATGGCGAGGTGCAGGATTTCACCGTCACGCTTTTTGCCCCCGTCTCGCTTTTCCGGGGACTTGGCCTTAGGCTTGCGGCGGAACAGGGAAATCATGTCAGAACGCCCGCGCTTTCATCTTGCCTTTCCGGTGCGCGATCTTGCCGAAGCCCGCGCCTTCTATGGCCATCTGCTCGGCTGTCCCGAAGGACGCTCGAGCGCCGAATGGGTGGACTTCGATTTCTTCGGCCATCAGATCGTCGCGCATTTAAGCCCGAACGAGGCCGGAGACAAAGAACATAATCATGTTGACGGCGAGGAAGTTCCGGTGCGCCATTTCGGCGCAATCCTTTCCATGAACGACTGGCGGGCGCTGGCGGCGAAGCTGACCGAAGCCGGGACAGAATTCATCATTGCGCCGCAGATTCGTTTTCAGGGCCTGCCCGGCGAACAGGCGACCTTCTTTTTTCTCGATCCTTCCGGCAATGCGCTGGAGTTCAAGGCTTTCCATGACGACTCCGCAATCTTTGCGCGCTGACTATGTCGCCATCGCCGCCGGCGCCGCGGCGCTGGCGCTGATCCTGGGCGCGCTGGGCTTCCAGTATCTGGGCGGCATGCAGCCCTGCGAATTGTGCATTTACCAGCGCTGGCCGCACATCGCCGCCGCGGTTATCGGCATCATGGGCGGCGGTTTCCTGCCGCGGCGCTTGGGCGTTCCGCTGGCGATGGCGGTGATCCTGCTGGTGGCGACCTCGGGCCTGATCGCGCTTTACCACACCGGGGTGCAATATCATGTCATCCAGGGACCGCAGGCCTGTACCGTCGATCATCCCTATGTCCTGGGCAGCAACGTCCCGCCGCAAGTGCGCTGCGACGTGCCGGTTTACGTCCTGGGGCTGGTGTTTCCGGCCTGGAACGCTCTTTTCTCCTTCCTGATCGCGGGCACCGCGATCTTCGCGCTGATGAAAAATGCCCCGCAAAGCTAAACCCGCCGCGCCCGGCGGCGCCCTGGACACCGAGGCGATGATCCGCGTCGATCATGCCGGGGAATATGGCGCGGTGCGGATCTATCAGGGCCAGCTCGCCGTGCTGAAGCACGGCGCCGCCGCCGACGCCATCCGCCACATGGCCGGGCAGGAGGAGCGGCACCTTGCAACCTTCGACCGGCTGGTCAATGAGCGCAAGGTGCGGCCCACGGCGCTGGAGCCGGTGTGGCGGGTGGCGGGCTTTGCCCTGGGCGCGGCCACGGCGCTGATGGGCGAGAAGGCGGCCTTCGCCTGCACCGCCGCCGTGGAAGAAGTGATTGACGAGCATTACGCCGGCCAGATCGCCGCCCTGGGCGACAAGGACGATGCATTAAAGGCGACGGTGGCAGACTTCCGCGCCGACGAAGCCGCCCACCGCGCCACCGCGCTGGAACATGGCGCGGAACAGGCGCCGGGCTATCGCCTGCTCAGCGAGGCGATAAAAGCGGGCTGCCGGGTGGCGATAAAGCTTTCAGAGAAAATCTAGCCGCGCTTCGCGCGCCGCGGCTCACGGCTCCAGTTCGCTGTCCCAATAAAGATAATCCGCCCAGGACTCATGCAGATAATTGGGCGGGAACCGGCGGCCATGCTCGCGCAATTCGGTCACCGTCGGCGAATGCGGCCGGTGGCGGGGATACATGCGGGCCTGGGCCGGCAGCAACCCGCCCTTGGCCAGGTTGCAGGGGCTGCAGGCGGTGACGACATTCTCCCAGGTGGTGCGCCCGCCCCGGCTGCGGGGAACGACATGGTCGAAGGTCAGTTCCTTCTCGTCGCCGCAATACTGGCAGGAGAATTCATCCCGCAGGAAGACATTGAAGCGGGTGAAGGCAGGATGACGCGCGGGGCGGATATAGGTCTTCAGCGCGATGACCGAAGGCAGCTTCATCGAGAAGCGGGCGGAGCGCACTTCCCGGTCGTATTCTTCCAGGATGTTCACCCGCTCCAGGAACACCGCCTTGATGGTGTCCTGCCAGCACCAGAGCGAAAGCGGGTAATAGCTCAGCGGCCGGTAATCGGCATTCAGCACCAGCGCCGGGCAGGCGCTTGAGGTCACGCTGGGCGCTAGCACGGATCAAACCCTGTGAAGGCGGCTCTCCTCTTTCGCCAAATCTAGGGGGAGATTCGTGGAACACTCAAGTGCTTATGTGCAACAGCTTTGTTACCCCATGGGGACAAGGGCGTTCTGGAGGAATTTTGCCCCCAGTTCCAGGCTCTCCGGATCGATGCCATGGCCGGTGTTGCGGGCCAGGTGCCAGTCGATTTCCGCGCCCACCTGCATCAGGGCGCCGGCCGCCAGGAACATCATCTGCGGCGGCACCACTTGGTCGCTGTCGCCATGGCTGAGGAAAACCGGCGGATAGGCCCCGCCCGGCGCCGGCATGGGCGCCCGCCCCGCCAGCAGGCCCGAATAGGACAGGATGGCCACCGGCGGCCGCGCCTGTCGCAGGCCGGCATGCAGCGCCATCATCGCCCCCTGGCTGAAGCCCAGGAGCGCCAGTTTTTCCGGCCCCAGCTTCAGGGATGTGAGTTCGGCGTCGATGGCGGCCGCCAGCGCCGGGGCGGCGGCGGCGGCGCCGCGTTCGGTTTCCTCGGGATTGAGATCGCTGAGGGCGAACCACTGGAAGCCGGCGCTGCCGGGTATGGCCTCGGGCGCGTTGGGAGCGAAGAAGGCGGCGTCGGGAAAGCGCGCCTGCCAGGCGCGCCCCAGCGAGATCAGGTCATTGCCGTCGGCGCCATAGCCATGCAGCAGGACGATCAGCAGGCGGGCCGTGCCGCTGACGGGGGCGAGACGGGGGCCATCGAGCACTGGCAAAGACATTCGGCCTCGGGCGTTCTAGAAGTTACAACAAAGGGGCGCCTTCGCGCCCCGGGGGCGAAAATACAGAGGCGAACATACAGAACCCGCCATGATTGTCACCCGTTTCGCCCCTTCCCCGACCGGCCTGCTGCATCTGGGCCATGCCTTCGCCGCCATCACCGCCGCCGAGAGCGGCGACGATTTCCTGCTGCGGATCGAGGACCTGGACACCGGCCGCAGCCGCGACGAATTCATCGCGGCGATCATCCACGACCTGAAATGGCTGGGGCTTTCCTGGGACGAACCGGTGCTGCGCCAGTCGCGCCGCGGCGCGGCTTATGGCGCGGCGCTGGCCCGGCTGACGCAAATGGGCCTGACCTATCCCTGCATCTGCACCCGGGCCGACATCGCCGGCGAAATCGCGCGGGCGGGGGAAGCACAGCATGGGCCGGATGGCCCCCTTTATCCGGGTACCTGCCGTCATCTGAAGGATGTGCCGCCGGACAGGCCGCATGTGCTGCGGCTGGACGCGGCAAAGGCGGCGGCGCTGGCCGGGCCGCTCACCTTTGTCGAGCATGGCAGGGTCGAGACGGTCGATCCCCTGCGTTTCGGCGACATTGTGCTGGCGCGCAAGGATTTGCCGGCGGCCTATCATCTGGCGGTGGCGCTGGACGACGCCTTCCAGGGCGTGACCCTGGTGACGCGCGGCGAGGATCTTCTGCCCGCCACCCATCCGCAGCGGCTGCTGCAGGCCCTGCTGGCCCTGCCCGAACCGGCCTATGCCCATCATCGCCTGATGCTGGACGAGAACGGCAGGAAATTCTCCAAGCGCGATCAGGCGGTGACGCTGGCGGCCTTGCGCGAAGCGGGGGCGACGCCGTCGGACATACGGGCGCGGCTGGAACTCTGAACCGCATGGAACAGCGGCTCCGCCATGGCGAAGCCGAACCCCAGCTTCAGCAGGCCGTCGCCGATGGCAATCAGCGGCAAGGGCAGATGCAGCGCCATGCCGGCGCCCAGCCAAGCCAGCACCGAAAGACCCAGCCAGGTCATCATCGGACCGTGGCTCCAGCGCATGATGAGAAAATGCGCGCCCACAACCGCCAAAACTGTCGCCCAGATGACGGTGCGCGGCATGGCCTGGAAGAAGCCGAAGCTGCCCAGCAGAAAGAACACCGCTATCTCCGCGCCGATCGCCACGGCCATCACCTGGGTCTGGGCGCGCGAAGGCGTGCCCCAGATGGGCGCGACAGCCTTGCGCGCTTTCGCCAGGACAAACCCTCCCAGCACCATCCCCGACACCACACCCCAGCCGAGAAAGGCGCCGCCCTGGACAAAGGCGCTGATTAGAATGCAGGTGCCGACACAGATCAGGAAAGCACCGCCGGCGTAGCGCAGCGGGTAGCCGATGGTGAAGGCGCCGGGATCGGGACGGCGGTGCGCCCGCGCGACCTGGACGAAGAACACCGCCGCCAGCGCGAACCAAGCCAGCATGGCCAGGCCCTGTGCGCCGCCGACCAGCGAGGTGCGGGTGACGTTGCCGGCATGCGGCGTGATTTTCAGCGCCAGGTCGCGCAGCGGCAGGATGCGGGCGAACATCTCGTTGATGAGCCCGCCGATCAGCCCGTAATAGCTGCCCAGCATCGCCTGGGCATGGACATGAGCCCAGACCGCGCTGCGGCGCTGACGCAGCGCGGCGAAGATCGCCACAGCGACCGAGGCCAGCGCGATCACCGCAAACCAGTGGAAAATGCCGAAATGGCCGGCGCCAACCTGTGGTACGCGGCCGGGAACGATGTCGAAGCGGTAGATCACCATGACACTGAGGTTGAGCACCAGCATCGAGCCCGCATACCACCAGCCGAGGCGGCGATGCAGGCGCGTACCCTTGCGCGCCGTGAGCACATAGGCCCCGGTGGCCAGCGCGATCAGGCAGGCAAGGGTATGCAGCCAGCCGATGAGCGAGATGTTTGAGATCAGCATGGCTCAGCCCTCGAGGATGTTCTTGAGAAAGGAGACGTAATCCTCGAAGGCGCGGCGGCCTTCGCGTGTCAGCTTGACCCGGGTGCGGGGACGGTTGTCGGCGAAGTCCTTTTCCACCGCGACATAGCTGGCTTCCTCCAGGGTCTGGATATGGGCGCCGAGATTGCCTTCCGTCGCCTCGACGATTTTTTTCAGGCGCACGAACTCCAGCATCTCACCCGGCGGCAAGGCCTTCAGCGCCGACATGATCTTCAGCCGCACCGGCTGGTGTATGATGGCGTTGAGTTCGCCCATCTCACACCTTCCTGAGCCAGAGGCCGATCAGCACCAGCGAACCGCCGCCCACCGCCGCCATCCAGGGCAGGAAATACGGATAGAGATAGAACCAGCCGCCCAGGGTGAGGACCGCCAGCGCGATGCCGGCATAGAGAAAGCGAAGGCCCTGCCAGATGCCCCAGACCGAATAGATCGCAGCGATGAGCAGCGGGATGAAGGCGCCCGAGACCATGGGATTGCGCGGACGTATCACGGCGAAGACGGCTATGATGAAGGCATAGAACACGAACATGGTCATGCCCCAGCGAATGCTGATGGCCTTGCCTTTGGCGACGGCTTCCGGCGCCAGATGGCGAATACGGCGGCGGCCCAGGACGTGGCTGCCGAAAATGCCGATCACCACCAGCCCGAACCAGAGCCAGTTGATGCCGTGGGAGAAGCCGTAATTGGGCAGCAGGTAGCTGCCGGTGTAGCCCACCATCCAGATCAGGCCCCAGAGAATGAACTGGGGGCTGGAATAGACATATTCATTCGCCTCGGCGCTGCGCCGCTGGGTGCGCTCGATTTCTTTAAGGCTTTCAGCGGCTTGGTCCCGTGACAGGTCCATGGCTTGTCCTTCAATAGATAACTCTATATAGCAGAGTACTCTGATGGTTGCAGCCTGGCAAGCCTTTCCGCCGGATTTCTGCTGCCGCCCGCCTCATGCTAGGAGCGGCCCATGAGCGAGCACCCTCTCGACCGCCTGTTTGCCACCATCGCCGCCCGCAAGGGCGCCGATGCCGGCGCCTCCTACACCGCCCAGCTGCTGGCCGCGGGGGTGGAGAAATGCGCCAAGAAATTCGGCGAGGAAGCGGTGGAGGCGGTGATCGCCGCGGTGGCGCAGGGCCCAAAAGCGCTGGCCGCCGAAAGCGCCGACGTCCTCTATCACCTGCTGGTGCTGTGGGCGGCGGCGGGCATCACGCCGCAGGATGTCTATGCCGCGCTGAAGGCGCGCGAAGGACAGTCGGGGCTGGCGGAGAAGGCGGCGCGCAGCCAGAGTTAGCGCTTGGCGCGCCCAGCCGCTCGCTTGGGCTCGCGGCGTTCGGCCCTCGAAATGGTCCCCCGGACCATTTCGCCCGCGCTTCGCGCGGTCGTGCCTCACTCTTTCTCAGCCTGCTCTTCGGCGAGACTCTTCACCAGGTCCAGCACGCGCTTGCGCACCTTGGCGTCCTTGATCTTCATGAAGGCCAGGCTCAATTGCATGCCTTCGCCGGAGGAAACAAACTCCATCACCGGCGGCGCGCCTTCCTCGGCAAAGCCCGGCTGTCCGGGCAACTGCGCCGCCACGCCTTCATAGAAGTAATCGATCGGCACTCCCAGGATGCGCGAGACATCGAACAGCCTGCCGGCGCCGATGCGGTTGACGCCCTTTTCGTATTTCTGCACCTGCTGGAAGGTGAGGCCGAGCAATTCGCCAAGCCGCTCCTGGCTCATGCCGATCAGCATCCGGCGGATGCGGACACGGTTGCCGACGAGCATGTCTGTCGGATTGGCTTGTTTCTTGGGCACCAGAACACACTCCTGGAACGGGAAAAACGCACCCGCGATGGCTGTCAACTTAACGGCAACAGTCATCAAAGCGAAACAAAATATCTTGTCAAAGTATCAATGCTGGCGCGCCGCCAGCAGGGCAAGGCCCGCGCCAACAATTAGAAACGCTAAAAAGACGAGATCGCCAAAACGCCCGTAAAATGTGGGATTCAGCGCCGCCGGAAGGGGCGCGTCCACCACGCCCATGCGGTTAAGGCCGCGTTCGGCAATGATGCGGCCCCGCCCGTCGATCACGGCGCTGATGCCGGTATTGGCGGCGCGCGCCATGGGCACGCCTTCCTCGATGGTCCGCATCCGCGCCGTCAGCAGATGCTGCGCCGGACCGGCCCAGGGCCCGAACCATGAATCGTCGGTCACATTGACGAACCAGCCGGGCCGGCCTTCCGCGGTGATGGCGGCGCCGGGGAAGCTGTCTTCGTAACAGATAAGCGGCGTTATGTTCGGCGCGCCCGGCACGGCATAGCGATGCAGGCCGTCGCCCGGCGTCGCCGGAGGCAGGCCGATCAACTGCGCGATGCCCAGGGGATTGAGCAGCGCGGGATAGGGAACATATTCACCGAACGGCACCAGGTGTGTCTTGTCGTATACAGCCAGCACCGCGCCGCCGGGCTCGAAGAGATAAAGGCTGTTGTACCAGCGGAAGGCTTGCGCCGTGCCATCGACGCGGATGGCGCCGGTCATCAGCACCGCGCCGCGCGCCGTCAGCCGGGCGACGTCTTGCAGCGCCACGGCGTCGCGCGCCAAGGCGAAATCGGCCGCCGCTTCCGGCCAGATGATGTGCGTGGGATGGCCGGGGCTGTCGCTGAGGCTGAGCAGCCGCTGCCAGTTGCGGGCGCGGAAGGCGCTGCGCTTTTCCCGCTGCGGCACGTTGGGCTGCACCAGGCGCAGCGTCACGCCCGGCACCATGGCGGAAGGCTGCGCCAGTTGCAGCGCCCCCCATCCCGCAAGGCCGGCGAAGACCAGCGCCATGACGCCAGGCAGCAGCACGCGCCGCCGCGCCACTTCGGCCAGCGAAACCCCCAGCAGGATGGTGAGAAAGGAAAGGCCATAGGCGCCGATCAGCGACGCCGCCTGCATCACCGCCAGCGAGGCGCCCCAGCCATAGGCGGGCAGGTTCCAGGGAAAGCCGGTGAGGACATGGCCGCGCAGCCATTCCGCCGCCGCATACCCCACGGACAGCAGCAACAGGCGCGAGACGCCCGGCCGCCGCGCCAGCAAGGCCGGCAGCACGCCCAGCGCCCCGAACAGGCCGAGCCCCGCCGGCAGCGACGCCAGGGCGAAGGGCAACTGCCAGAGATGCTCGGCCGGATCGACCATGAAGGGATAGACGATCCAGTGCATCCCGATAAGGAACTGGCCGAAGGCGAAGGCCCAGCCTGTGGCGGCGGCGGCGCGCCAGGGCCGCGGCGAGAGCGCCGCGCCGTCCAGCAGCAGCGCCAGCCCGGCCAGGCCCAGCAGCAGGGCGGGGAAAAAGCCGATGGGCGCGAAGGCGGTGGCGCAAAACGCGCCCAGGCCAAAGGCGAGGGCGAGACGCGGCCAGCCTTCAAGGCCGCGCATCCACCCGTCGAGCCGCGCCAGGAAAATCAAGTGACCCTCATCTTCACGTAATGACGTCTGCGCGCGGCGGGCGGATGCGAAGCTTGCGCACCCGCCGGGGATCGGCTTCCAGCACCTCGAAGGTGAAGCCCGCCGGTCCTTCAACGATCTCGCCGCGCTGCGGCACCCGGCCCAGATGCGTCACCAGCAGCCCGCCAATGGTGTCGACCTCTTCCAGTTCGGCGGGCAGCGCCAGCGCATGGCCGGTCTGTTCGGCGAAATCCTCCAGCTCCAGCCGCGCGTCGGCGACGTAGCTGTCGCCGTCATTCTTCAGGGCGATGGGCTCGTCGTCATGCTCGTCGGCGATATCGCCGACGATTTCCTCGATGATGTCCTCGATCGAGACCAGCCCGTCGGTGCCGCCATATTCGTCGATCACCAGCGCCAGATGGGTGTGGTTGGTCTGCATCTTCAGCAGCAGGTCCAGCGCCCGCATCGAGGGCGGCACGAACAGGATGGGGCGGCGCAGGCCCGCGATCGGCACTTCCGGCAGGCGGTAGCCGCCGCCCGGCGCATCCTGCAGCAGCGCCAGCACGTCTTTCACGTGCACCAGGCCGCTGGGATCGTCCAGCGTCTCGCGATAGAGCGGCAGACGGGAATGCTGCGCCTCGCGGAACAACTGCACCAATTCGCTCATCGGCACCGTCTCGTCCACCGCGATGATGGCGGCGCGCGGCACCATCACATCCTTGAGCCTGAGTTCGCCGAACTTGAGCAGGTTGGAGAGCATCACCCGCTCGGCGTCGGAAAGGGCGGGCGACTGGCGGTCGCTTTCCTCGATCACTTCTTCCAGGCTTTCGCGCATGGCGGCCTGGTCGGCGCGATCCTCGCCCTGCAGGGCGCGGACAATCTTTTTCCACAGCGACGTGTCGCCTTCGTTGCTCACGCGCGCGCCGCCTTATTTTTGGCCGCACGGCCGGACGGAGTTGGTGGCGACAGCGTGCCAACGCTTCGCGCTTTTCCCGGCCGATGCTCCCAGGGGTTCGGCACGCCCAACCGCGCCAGGATCTTCGCTTCCAGCGGCTCCATCACCTTGGCGTCGCGATCCGTCCTGTGATCGTAGCCCGCCAGATGCAGCACGCCATGCACCACCAGGTGCCGCGCATGGTCGGCGAAGGGCTTGCCCGCCGCCCGCGCTTCGGCGCTTGTCACGCCATAGGCCAGGGCGACATCGCCGGCATAGCCGGCCTGATCCGAGGGAAAGGAAAGCACATTGGTCGGCTTCTTCTTGCCGCGGAAATCGTGATTGAGCGCTTTCAGCCGCGCATCGCCGGCCAGCAGGATGGTGAGGCGGCGCCTGGCCGGCAACCGGGCCGCCCGGCGGGCGGCTTCGGCGGCGGCGCGCAGCCTGGGCAGCAGACCGCGATGGGTGCGCCAGGCCGCTTCTTCCACCACCAGGGTAATCGCCCCCTCCTGCATCAGCGCCGTGAGTCTTTCTTATTATAGGCGGCGACGATGCGCCCGACGAGGGGATGGCGCACCACATCGGCCTCGCTAAAGCGGGCGACGCCAACGCCTTCCACGCCTTCGAGAATCTCCAGCGCCTCGGCCAGGCCCTCGGCCCGGCCGCCGGGCAGGTCGCTCTGGCTGGGATCGCCCGTCACCACCATCTGCGAATCCTCGCCCAGCCGGGTCAGCGCCATCTTCATCTGGGCGCTGGTGGCGTTCTGCGCCTCGTCCAGGATGACGAAGGCGCGCGTCAGGGTGCGCCCGCGCATGAAGGCCAGCGGCGCCACCTCGATCACGCCCTGCTCGCGCAGCCGCGCCGCCTTCTCGCCCAGCACGTCGAACAGCGCGTCATGCAGCGGGCGCAGATAGGGATCGATCTTTTCATTGAGGCCGCCGGGCAGGAAGCCCAGCCGCTCGCCCGCCTCGATGGCGGGGCGCGACAGCACGATGCGCTCGACGCGCCGCTCCTGCAGCAGATGGGCGGCGAAGGCGGCGGCGAGATAGGTCTTGCCGGTGCCGGCGGGGCCGATGCCGAAGACCAGCGGATTGGCCCGCATCAGGTCCAGATAGACGGCCTGGGCGGGACTGCGCGGGCGGGTGACGCGGCTGGACGAGGTGCGGATGGCGCCCGGGGCGAGAGCGCGGCCCGCCTCGGTGAAGCGCAGCTCGGCATCGACTTCGGCAAGGGTGATGCCTTCGCCCGCTTCCAGCCGGGCATAGAGCGCCTTGAGGATCGCCGCCGCGCGGTCGCGCGCCGCGCCTTCCACCGCCACCAGATTGCCGCGGCTGGCGATGCGCACATTCAGCGCCTGCTCCAGCCGGGCGAAATTCTTCTCATGCGCCCCGCCCAGCGCCGCCAGCAATTTGTTGCCGGGAAATTCGAGGGTGGTCTGAGTCTTTTTCGCGCTCAAACC
>Ga0265313_10000673_pt1 | contig 35165 bp, 29 predicted proteins | sample 4123metaG_FD_203122 | JGI IMG/M metagenome (GOLD analysis project Ga0265313, IMG submission 203122) | Rhizosphere microbial communities from Carex aquatilis grown in University of Washington, Seatle, WA, United States - 4-1-23 metaG | ecosystem: Host-associated > Plants > Roots > Rhizosphere >... | reverse complement strand
GCCGTTGAGCTTCTGGATTTCCTCGTCGGTGCGGAACATGTCGGCCTCGCGGCGGGCGATGGCATCCTTGAGAAGTTTGTTGGTGGCTTCGATCTGCGCGCGGTTTTCCTCCGAGGCGGCTTTCAGTGCGTCGTTCTGTTCGCGCAGCGGAGCGAGTTCCGCCTGCTGGCGCGCGGTCATGTCGGCGACGGTTTTGTGGTGAAGCCAGAAGGCCGCGCCGGTGATGAGGAGGGCGGTGAGGATGATCGCGGGGATTTGCTCTTTAAGTTTTTGCCACATGAGGGTAGGGGTTGGTAGGCGCGGATGTTAGTAGTTGAGGATTAAAATGCAATGACGGCTTTGCGCGGAGCTTTGCAGTTGTTTTTCGAACGGGGAGCGGCACTTTTCCGGCATGAGCTTGAACCGCGCCGAGCGAATGATCTTCGACTATCTGCAGGCCCATCCCGAGGAGAGACACCACTGGCTGCACAAGGTTCAAACGGCGGCGGCGGGCGCAGCGGACGATCAGGTGGCGGCGGTGCGGCTGGAGGCGGAGTTGTGGGGCTATTTCGAGGAGCGCAGCGCGGTCGCGTCGCCGTTTCGCGAGGCGGCGCGGCGCGATGGCCTGCGGCGCACGAGCATGAAAAACCTCGCCGAGTATTTGCTGCGGCTGTGGACGGCGCCGCGGGCGAAGAAACCGGGCGCGGAAGCGTCCCGGGACGAGTGAGTTTTGCCGGTGAAGGCCGCGACCAATGTGTCGGGGAGGTGAAACCGCGAGTTTTTCACAAAGTCTGCCATCGACAAACGGCACAGTTCATGCACCGTGTTGTTCACAAGATATCCACACACGATGGACCACCTGCGCGGGGCGACAGCCCCAAATTCGCGGATCAGGATCAGGGTAGCGGCCAAGATCAAGACCTTCGTGCTCGACACGAACGTCCTCCTGCACGACCCGCAGTCGATCTTCAAATTCGAGGACAACAACCTCACGATTCCTGTCGAAGTGCTCGAGGAGCTTGACGCGATCAAGGGCGAGCAGTCCACCGAACGCGGTCGCAACGCCCGCCGCGTGCACCGCATCCTCCAGGAACTGCTGCCCGACTCGCGCGCAATGCACGAGGGTGTCGAGCTGCCGAACGGCGGCACGCTCTCGATCATCATCAACCCCTACCTCATGGACGGCGGGCGGAGTTCGCCGGCGATGACGCGGCTGCGCGCGATTTTGCCCGACCTCACGAAAAAGGACAACCGCATCATCGCCGCCGCGCTGTTCGTGCAGGAGCAGTTTCCGCCGCCGACGATCCTCGTCACGAAGGACGTGAACGTGCAGCTCAAGGCCCGCGCCGTGGGGCTCGAGTCGGAGGACTACCTCAACGACAAAGTCCCCGAGCCGGTCGATGAGGCGAGCTATCACGAAATTCCGCTCAACATCTACGAGCTCCAGCGCTTTTGCTCCGAGGGCGAGTTCCAACTCGGGGAAGACGCGGCGCAGCCGCTTTATCTGAACGAATACGTGCTGCTGCGCTCCGACGAGGGCAAAACGATGCCCGCGCGCTACTATGGCGACGGCAGCGTGCGCCGCTTGAAACTGCCGGATTTCATCAAGGCGCCCGGTGGCGTGCCGATTCGCGCGCGCAATCTCGAACAGCAGTTCTTCCTCGACGCGCTGCTCGACGACAGCATCCACATTCTAACCTGTTTCGGCAAGGCCGGCACCGGCAAGACCCTGCTCTCGATCGCCGGCGCGCTGCACCAAACCCAGGACGATCACTCGCGCTACGATGGCGTGTCGATCTCGCGCCCGGTGATCGCGCTCGGCAAGGACATCGGTTTCCTCCCCGGCACGCTCGAGGAAAAAATGAAGCCATGGCTCCAGCCTTATTACGACGCGCTCGAAGTCCTGATGCCGACGAAGCCGCCGAAGGACCCGCAGTTCGCCGCGAAGAAAGTTTCGAAGAAGAAACGCAAAAACGACGACCGCTTCCTTTCCGCCATGACCGCGCCGCAGCCCAGCTACGGCGGCCACAACGGTCACGCCAGCGGCGTGATCGCGAAGCCCTACGAGCGACTGCTGCGCAGCGGGCTCGTCGAGATCGAGGCGCTGGCGTTCATTCGCGGCCGCTCGATCGCGCGGCGGTTTTTCATCCTCGACGAGGCGCAACAGCTCACGCCGCACGAGGCGAAGACGGTGATCACGCGCATTTCCGAGGGTTCGAAAATCGTCCTGATCGGCGATCCGGCGCAAATCGACAATCCCTACGTCGATTCGCGCAGCAACGGGCTCGTGTATTGCCACAATCGCATGAAGGGCCAGGCGATCGCGGCGCACGTGAAGCTCGTGAAGGGCGAACGCTCGCGCCTCGCCGAACTCGCGGCGGATCTGCTGTGAACGTTTAAGACCGGCGGTTGGTGCCCGACGAACGGCGACTCCGAATCACGCCCGCGCGCGCCCGAGCAAACTCGGCTGTGCGTGGCGCAACGCCTGATATTCCAGCGCGAGCGCGAACGCCGCGGTGAAGAACAGGTCGCTCGCGAGGGAGTTGCGGAAGAACAGCAGCGTCGGCGGAAATTCGGGATGCCCGATCGTCAGCGCCTGCCACCAGCCGGCGGCGGTCTTCGCGTAGCCGAGGTCATACCACCACGCGTGCGTGTTCGTCACGAGATAGAAAACCACCGCGCCGCCGAGCGTGCCCGCAAACAGATTCCACCAGCTCTTCCGCTGCGACACGAGCCAGCCGAAAAAGATCGCAACCACGAAGCACAACGCGCGCACGCCCGCCGCGCCGAAGGTCCAGCGGTAGCTGAACTGCGTCTCGTAGTAGTTGTCGAGGTAGAGGTCCGACAGCAGCAGTGCCGCAAACGGCACGAGCCACATCCGCTTGTCGCGAAAATAAACGCCTCCGCAAAACGCGAGCGCCATGAGCGGCGCGAAATTGGCGAGCGAGGGTTCCCAGGCGGCGGCGACGCGCCAGCCGGTGGCGGCGAGGATCAAGACGATGGCGAGAATCATGCCCCGACGTTTGAGGGAAATCAGCGTCGTGACAAGCGCGCTCCGCACGCGCGGGGTTTTCCTGTAGCGCGCCGCATATAGCGGATTAAATTGCGCCCCCGCCGTTCGGCGCGGTTCGCTCGGCGTCGCGCGCCATCAGCCAGAGCAGGTCGGCCACGCGGTTGATGAATTGCCGCACGATCGGACGCACCGAGCGGCCGTGCGCTGGCAGCGCGAGGAGCCGGCGCTCGGCACGGCGCGCGGCCGTGCGCGCGAGGTCGAGCGCGGCGGCGGGCAGGTTTGCGCCGGGCGTCGCCCAGCCTTCGAAATGAAGATTCATCGCTTCGAGCGCCGCCACCGCGGCGTCGATGCGCGCCAGCTCGGCGTTGCCGACTTTCGAAAATTTCGAGGCGGCGTAGCGCTCCGCGTCGACCTCGGCGCAGACGACTTCGCCCATGAGCGAAACGAGATCGCGCTGGATCGCCTCGAGCGTGGCGCGGCGCTCGGCGTCGGGGCTCGCGGCTTTGGCCAAGCCGATCGCGGCGTTGAATTCGTCGAACGCGCCGACGGCCTCGATCTGCGGATGATCCTTCGGGACGCGTTGGCCGTAGAGCAGGCTTGTCGTGCCATCGTCGCCGGTGCGGGTTGCGATCGAGTGGGGCATGGCTGGCGGTCGGTTATTTTTTCGCGGCGGCGCGGGTGGCTTTGGCGAGTGCCTTCGCAGCTTCGTCGATTTCGGCGCGGACCTTTTTGTCCATCCGGTCGATGAAGAGCACGCCGTTGAGGTGATCCACCTCGTGTTGCACGCAGCGCGCGAGCAAACCGTCGCAGAGCAGCGTGTGCGGCACGCCATGCTCGTCCTGGAATTTCACGGTGATCGCATCCGGTCGCACGACCTCACCGCGGATGTGCGGAAACGAGAGGCAGCCTTCGTCGTAGCTGAATTCATCCGTGGCGCGGGCGACACTGACTGCCGGATTGGCGATCGTGAGCGGCATGAAGAGATCCAGCGGCGGCTTCACGCCGTCGAGCTCCCACGCGAATTTCGCCTCGGCGGCGCGCAAATCCACCACGCAGAGCTGCAACGCGCGGCCGACTTGTTGCGCGGCGAGGCCGATGCCGCCGGCGGCGTGCATCGTCGCCACCATCTCGGCGGCGAGCTTCGCCAGCGATGCGTCGAACTTGGTAACTTTCTCGCCCTTGCGCCGCAGAACCGGATCGCCGTAGTGAACAATTTGCAGGGACATCGGTCGAATGTGCCGAAGCGTGGGTTTGCCATCGACCTCTCGCAAACCAATACTTCCCCGCATGAGCGCCTCAACCGCCGCCAATAAGAAGCCGATGACGGCGCCGCTGCTCGTCGTCGCCGGGTTGGCGCTCGCCATCGGGGCCTGGACGCTGCCCGCGAATCTGAAATCGCTCAGCCCGGCGCTGCTGCGCGAAGCGGGAGCGGACACGCCTTCGCTCGCGGTTTTCGGCCGGCAGTTGGTTGACTCGGAAAAAATCGGACCGGCGGCGCTCGTGCTCGACGCCGCGCGGGCGGTGCGGGACGACGGCGCGCCCGCGCTCGAATCGGCGTTGAAGGAACTCGCCGCGCATCAGCCGGAGATGGTCGCGTGGGGCGGCTGGGATCCGTTTCTCGATCCGCTTTTCAATCTGCGCGAAAACAAGGGCCGCGCGGCGAGCACGCCGGTGCTGAATTTTTTCATCGCGGAAAAGGCGCGCGATTCGCTCCGCGCCTACCTCGGCAACTCGCGCTCGCTCGGGGTGCAGTCGCTCCTGCGCACGCGGGAGATCAACGAGACCGGCCGCTTCGTGCCGGCGACGCGACCCGGCGGCCAGCCGCTCGATGCGATGATCCTGCTCACCGCGCTGCTGTATCAGGGCGAGCACCTCTCGCCGGCGTTGCAGCGTGAAGTGCGCGGGCTCGCGGACACGGCGGTCGCGCGGGGAAATCTCGGCGAGCTCGAGGCGTTTTACCTCGATCTGCTTTCACTCGGCAAACGGCTCGACTGGATCCAACTCACCGAGTTGCTCCGCCGCACCGAGGATTCGAAGACCGTCGGCGAATATGCGCACCTCGCGCGGGTCGCGCCCGATCAACTGCCGTTGATTTACTCCGCCGCGCTGTTCTCCGGTTCGGCGGATCGCGTGGCGAGCTACCTGATCCAGTTCGGCAAGGCCGGGCTCGAGGACCTGCGGCTCGCGCTCGCCGACGGGCAGGGCGCGGTGAGCGAACTCATGCTCCGGCAAGTTCCCGTCAACCGCACGCTCACCTCCGGGCTTGGCACCGCGGCGACGCTCGTGTTGCTGCACCCGAAGCTCATGCTCGTGGCGAAATACCTCGGCTACCTGCTCGGCGCGTTCCTCGTTTTTCGCGGGCTCGACCGGTGGATCGTCGGGCCGGGCACGGGCTTCGGCTTTCCGCACTTGAAAAGCGGCGCGCTCGCGGTGCTGTTCGCGGCGCTGTTCATCGTTGCGACCGAGCCGTTCCTGCTCCGGGCCGCGCCGCCTTCCGAGTTTCGTTTCCGCCTCGTGATTCCCGCGCTCGTCACCACTTCCACCAACCCCGCCCAATCCACCGACAAAACAATTCATTCCATGGACTCCTCAACCCTGCTCTCGATCGCGTTCTTCGCCGCGCTGCAACTGGCGATGTATTTCACCTGCCTTCTTAAGATCCGCGAGATCGCGCGCGCGCCGCTCTCGCCACTCGTCAAACTCCGCCTCATGGAGAACGAGGAAAACCTCTTCGACGGCGGGCTCTACGTCGGCATCGGCGGCACGGCGACGGCGCTCGTGCTTCAGGTGCTCGGCATCATCGAGCCGAACCTGCTGGCCGCCTACTCGTCGAATCTCTTCGGCATCACGTGCGTGGCGCTCGTGAAAATCCGCAGCGTCCGACCCTACAAGCGCCAGCTCATCCTCGAGAGCCAGGCCGTCACGCCGACCTTCGTTCACCCGACGATGGCCAGCGGCAATCCGGGCGGCGCGCCCGTGATCTCATGAACAAGACCCTGCTGCTGATCATCTGCGACTTTCTCCTGCTGAATCTCCTCGCGCTCACGCGGTGGGAGAAGGCGGAGCCGGCGCGCGCGAAGCAGCCGCCCGTGCCGGAGATGGCCGCCAACGCCGCCACGAAGGACCGCGACCTCGTTGACACGATGAAGCAGTCGCTCGAGGAGGAGCACGCGATTCGCGAGCAGCTCGCGCAAAAACTTTCCTCGACGGAAACGAATCTCAGCGCGCGCGAACAAAACCTGACCAAGCTCTCGACGACGTTGAGCGAGACGCAACGCAGCGCCGCCGAATTGAACCAGAAAATCGCCGCTGCGACGCAGGAAGCCTCGATGAGCAAGGAGGAACTTGCCCGGCTGCAGCGCGAACTCGAGGAGCGCCGCAGCGAGGCCGAACGGCAGGCGAAGCAGCTTTCGCTTTATGAAAAATCACAGGCCGAGGCCCGGGAAAAAATCGAAGGCCTGACGGTCGCCGTGAAAGTCGCCGAGCAGGAAAAACAGATGCTGCGCGACACCGCCGAGACGTTGAAGACCCAGGTCGTCGCCGAGCGCGAGGAGCGGCTCAAGGTGCAGGAGACGACCGCCGAGCTCGCCGGCGGCGTCGGCCAGCTCGCCGAGAAAACGAGCGGACTCACGAAGGAAATCCGCGAGAACCGACCGATCAACGCGAACGTGCTCTTCGACGATTTCGTGAAGAACCGCGTGACGACGAATTTCACCGCGGTGCGCGCCAGCGTGTTCGGCCCCGCCACGCGCGAAAAATCCACCGCGACGATCCTGGTGACCGACGGCGTGAAGATTTACGCACTGCTGCACGTTTCCGACACGCCGTTTTCGCTCACCGAAAACAGTTACGACTGGCAGAAGATCGCCGTCGAGTTCGCGCGCTCGTCCGGCTACAAGAGCCATGTGAGCGAGCTGGAGTTCTTGTCCGTCGATCCGCGCGTCGTCGTGCTGCCGATCGACGCGGAGCAGGCGACCGCGCTCGGCGTGAAGGTTTACGCGACGGCGCTCGACCCGTTCAAGTTTCCCGAGGCCGTGCTCGTGAGCGGCGGCGGCAAGGGCTACGGCGAGGTGGGCTTCAAGCTCGATGCGTCGGAGCCCGGCTACGTGCGCGTGGACAACCGGCTTTTCAAGCGGCTGTTCGGCGACTTCGCGCCGTCGCGCGGCGACCTCGTGCTCAGCAAAACCGGCGAGCTGCTCGGGATCATGGTCAACAGCGACTACTGCGCCATCGTGAACAATTTTCTGCCCGCGCGCACGCTCGCGACCGGCGATGACGTGAGTGCGCAGAAATCGAGCAACGTGCTCAACGAGATGGCGGCGCGCGTGCGCGCGCTGCCGCTGAAGTTACAGTGACGCACGGCCGCCTTCGCGACGAAACAACGACGCAGAGACGAGTCCTTGTTGGAACGTGCGCGTTGCTGCGCAGCGAAAGCCGGTTCCTTCGATCAACTCCCGCGCCGGCGGCAACTCGCGGGTGCGCAGGCCGGTCTGCCAGCGAAAAAACGCATAGAGCACCGCCAGCCACGCGCGGGCGCGCAGGCGGGCGAGGCTGCTCGGCGGGACGACAAAATCCGCGAAGAGCCAGACCGCATCCCGCTGCAACGAGCTGCCCAGGCGTCGGACGACTTCCGCGGCCGCGGTTGAGTCGAAACAATCGAGGAAGAACAGCGTGACGACGGCATCGTAGCGGGCGACAGGAAAATCGTAGCAGAGGACGTCGACGCATTCGAAGGTGACGCGACTGCGAGCGTCCGTTTCGCAGAGGCGATCTTCGGCGCGGGCGAGCATCGCCGGGCTCGAATCGAGGCAATGGATGCGGGCGAGCGGCACGATGCGAACGAGCTTGGCGAGGCAGCGTCCGTCGCCTTCGCCGAGCACGAGAATCGAGCGGCAGCCGGCGAGCCGGTCGAGCAGGCAAAAGCGCGCGCGCTCGAGATCGCGGCCGAAGGCGAGGAGTTCCAACGGACGGTAAATCCGCGCGAGCCGGTCGAAATTGGCGGGCGTCATCAGGCGAGCAACGCGAGCAGGGGCGTGAGCAGCGCAGCATCGGCCAGCACGCGGGCGAGCTGCCAGCCGAGCCGGCGTTCGCGGAGATCGATCGCGCCGAGCAGCGCGCCGCTCGCGGCGGCGCACCAGATGGCGGCGCGAACGGGTGGCGCGGCGAACAGGCCGAATGCCGCGGCGGCGAGCGCGAGCGCCCATGGCAGCGTGCCGATGAATTTGTGCGCGTGGCGGGATTGCCGCGCGAGCGAGGTCTGGCCGTGCGCCTCATCGATCTCGTGTTCCCAGACGGAAATGAGCGCGCAGTTGGCGAAGCACAGGAGAAAAAACAGGCCGAGCGGTGCGAGCAGCGGACGCCACGACGCGGCCGGCTGCGCGAGCGAAAAAACCACCGTGCCGCCGCTGATGAGCAGCGCCACGCAAACTTCCTTCGGCGCGCGCCAGCGGTGGTCGCGGTGGAAGAGTTGGTGTGAGAGCAGGTAAAGCAAGACCGGCGCGAGCAGCAGAAGGCCGGCGCAGAATTCGCGCGGCGTGAGGTGGAGTGCGGCGACTGATACGTCAGCGGCGAGCAAGGCGACCCAGACGGCGCAGATCGGCCAGCGCGTGCGTTGATAAAAGCGGTGGCGCGGCGTGCGGACTTTTTCGGGCGCGAGGCGCCAGCCTTCGATCCAGCGATCGGCGGCGTAGGCGAGCCAGGTTGAAACGCCGAGGATGAACGCGTGTTGCCAGCCGAGCGGGAATCGCGCGACGCGCGCAAGCTGCCACTGCCAGACAAGCGCGACCGACGGCGCATCGAGTGACAGCACCGTCGGCCACTGCCACCAGTGCGGCCGGTCGGGGCGATACGATTTTATGTCGGCCAAGGGGCGGTGGCAGCGTGGCAAACTTCAGTCGCGGGACGGCGATTCGGCGGGCGTGAGCGCGAGCGTTTTCAACTCGACGTTGCGCAGCACGGTGAGCTCGGTGCGCCGGCCGATGCGGTCGGCGGTGAGAAGCTTGTGCAGCGAATCGACGCGCGGCGTCGGCTCGCGGTCGAGCGCGACGATGATGTCGCCCTCGGCGAGGCCGGCGCGGTCGGCGGGGCTGTTGGGTTCGATCTGGTGGATGAGCACGCCGGTGTCGGAAGTGAGGCGGTAGGCGAGGACGAGTTTGCGGAGCAGCGGCACGGCCTGGCCGCCGACGCCGATGAAGCTGCGGCGGACGCGGCCTTCCTTGATGAGCCAGCCGGCGACGCGGCGCGCGGTGTTGCTCGCGATGGCGAAGCAGATGCCCTGTGCGGGGCGGATGATGGCGGTGTTGACGCCGATGACTCCGCCGCGCGCATCGACGAGCGGGCCGCCGGAATTGCCGGGGTTGAGCGCGGCGTCGGTCTGGATGATGTTGTCGATGAGCCGGCCGGATTGCGCGCGCAACGAGCGGCCGAGGCCGCTGACGATGCCGGCGGTGACGGTTTGTTGAAAACCCATCGGGCTGCCGATCGCGACGGCGATCTGGCCGGGACGTGCGCGGTCGGAGTCGGCGAGCGTGAGGTGCGCGAGGTCGGTCGCGCTCACGCGGATGACGGCGAGGTCGGAGTCGGGATCGTCGCCGATCAAGTCGGCGGCGAGACGGCGGCCGTCGGCGAGCGCGACGCGGAGTTCGCTCGCGCCGTGGACGACGTGACTGTTGGTGAGCGCGTAGCCGTCGGGCGAAATGAAAAAGCCCGAGCCGCTGCCGCCGGGCGCCTCGTCGCCGCGTTCGGGATGCTCGGCGCGCGTGCGCGCCTCGATGTGAATCACCGCGGCGCCGGCGCGCTCGACGGCGCCGGTCACGGCCGCGGAATAGGCGTCGAGAAGTCCGGCGTCGTCGGGCGGATTTTCGCGGGTGGCGACGCCGTTCACACCGACGCCGGCGGGGGAGTGGGAGAGAAATGCGACCATGATGAACGCAAGGTTGTCACGAATCGGCGTTGCGCAAATCGGTGGGGGCGGCGAGAGTCGAGCGATGCGTTACCCCTCGTTTTTTCTCGGCGTGGTGTTGCTCGGAAGCGCGGCGTTGCGCGCGGACGACGGCTGGCGGCCGCTGTGGAACGGCCGCGATCTCAGCGAGTGGACGACGTGGCTGGAGCGACCGCAGCCGACGTCGGACGTGCCGGGGATGGCGCGCGGCGCGGACGGAAAATACACGGAGCCGATCGGCGCGCGGCGCGATCCGTTGAAAGTTTTCACGGTGGTGCAAGCCGACGGGCGGGCGGCGATTCGGATTTCGGGCGAGGCGTTCGGCGAATTGCGGTCGAGGGAATCGCTCGGCGATTACCGGCTGCGGCTGCAATTCAAGTGGGGCGAGAAACAGTGGCCGCCGCGCAACAAGCCGGGGACGCGGCGGGACAGCGGACTGCTTTACCATGTGCATGCGGCGCCGGGCGCGGAAGGGCGGACGTGGGCGCGTTCGTTCGAGCTGCAAATCCAGGAGCACGACGTCGGCGATCTTTACGCGGTGGGATCGGAGATTTCGGTGCGATGCAAACCGCGCCGGGCGGAGGATGGAAAAACGGTTTTCGACTACGATCCGAGCGGCGAATGGAAAGTTTTTTCACAGGTGCCGGGCAAGGAAGGCCGCTGCGTGAAACAGCCCGACAACGAAAAGCCGACGGGCGAGTGGAACACGCTCGAGCTGATTTGCCTCGGCGAGGACAGCATCCACGTCGTGAACGGCAAGGTCGTGATGCGGCTGCACGCGCCGCGGCGGATCGACGGACTGGCGCCGGTGCCGGTGACGTCGGGGCCGGTTATTTTACAGTCGGAGGGCGCGGAAGTTTTTTACCGCGACATCGAGGTGCAGGCGATCACGGCGGTGCCGGCGGACTTCGCGGAGAAGTGAGCGCCGGCCGGCGGCCGCGTGGGACTATTTTGTTTCCGGCAGCGTGATTTCGCGGATCCAAATGTTGCGGAAAGCGACGGGGTTTCCGTGCTCCTGCAATTGCAGCGGGAGTTTCGCGGGGTGGGCGACGTAGGGCGGCGTGCCGCGCCACGCGGTCGGGCCGCGCGCGGCGACGTGGTATTGAATGAGGACGCCGTTGTGGAAAACGGTGAAGTAGGCGGGGCGCAACAGCTGGCCGGCGGCGTCGAAACGCGGGGCGAGGAAAACGGCGTCGTAGGTCTGCCATTCGCCGGGCGGGCGGGCGGCGTTCACGAGCGGGACGTGCTGCTTGTAGATCGAGCCGACCTGGCCGTTGACGTAGGTCGGGTTGTTGTAGGAATCCAACACCTGCAGCTCGTAGAGGCCCATGAAAAACACGCCGCTGTTGCCACGGCCCTGGCTGTCGCCGACGATCTTCACGGGCTCGCGGAATTCGAGGTGGAGCTGGATGTCGCCGAAGCTTTGCTTCGTGCGGATGTCGCCGGTTTTCGGTTCGACGATCACGGCGCCGTCCTCGAGGCGCCAGGGCGCGGGTTGGCCGGGATTTTTCGCGGATTCCCAGTTGTCGAGATTTTTACCGTCGAAGACGACGATCGCGTCGGAGGGAATGCCGCCAGCGGGCGCGGTGATGACGGGCGGGACGGGCGCGTAGAATTCGGTGAGCTCGTGCGGCGGGAGATTGTCCGGCGCGGAAGCGGGATCGGCCGCGGACGCGCGGGCGATGACAAGGGCGGCGAGGGGAACGAGTTTCAGGTTCATAAGAAAAACAGTGGAGAGCTAAGCGGCGGGCGGGTTAACTGCGAGTGGAATGGCGCGACCGCACAACATCCTTTGGATCGTCACGACGCAGTGGCGCGCGCAGGCGTGCGGCTACGCGGGCGATCCGAACGCGCGCACGCCGAACCTCGACCGGCTCGCGGCGGAGGGCGTGAACTTCACGCAGGCGGTGACGCCGCACCCGTTCGGGCCGTTCGCGCGCGCGGCGCTGCTGACGGGTGCGCCGTCGCCGGAGAACGGCGTGCGGGATTATTTCGACCCGCTGCCGGCGGGCGCGCGGACGATCGCGCACGAGTTGGGCGAAGGCGGATACGCCACGGCGTTTTTCGGGAAGTGGCATCTCGGCAAACGCGAGCGGAGCGCGCGGCTGGTCGGGGAGGTTCATGCGAAGACGATCGTGTCGCCTGACGCACGCGGCGGGTTTTCGTTGTGGGAAGGATTCGAGGGCGGGTTTTTGTTGAACGAGCCGTGGCTGCATGGAACGCGGCTGGGGGAGCCGAGAAAATTCGAGGGATATCAAAGTGATGTCGTCTGCGAGCGGGCGGCGGCGTGGATGCGCGAGCAAATTCCAAACGCCAAATTCCAAACGCCAAAAAAATCCCGGCCGTATTTTTGCGTGGTGAGTTTGGAGGCGCCGCATCCGCCTTATGATGCGGCGGCGGGAGTGGTGCCGCGCGATGCGGGAGAGATCGTGCTCGCGGCGAATGTGCCGCGGGGTGGAGAAGTGGAGACGAAGGCGCGGAAGGAGCTGGCGGGTTATTACGCGCATATTGAGGCGACGGATCGGGCGATCGGGCGGCTGGTCGCGGAGTTGAAGCGAGATGAGGTGGTGGTGATTTTCACTTCGGTGCACGGCGACATGCACGGAGCGCACGGGTTGTTTCGAAAAGGGTGGCCGCATGAGGAATCGGTGCGCGTGCCGCTGCTGGTGCGGTTGCCGGAAGGGAAAGCGGCGGATGAAGACGGCAACGAATTGGTGTCGCTGGTGGATTTGGGGCGACGGACGCGCGGGTGGGCGGGACTCGAATCGCAAAGACAAAAAATCGAAACCGAGGTGCAGCGGATCTCGATGCCGTCGGTGGTGGCGCTGCCGCAGCAGTGCGACCGGGTGTGGCGGGGCGGGCGGACGCGGACGCGCAAGCTCGTCCTCAACGCGGACGGTTCGCCGTGGTTGTTTTTCGACCTGAAAAACGATCCGCTGGAAATGGAAAATCTCGCGGGCGATCCGGCACAGCGCGCGGAGATTGAGGAATTGCGCGAGTCGATCGATTCGGCGTGACGCGAGGGCGCGGCGTTTCAGCCGATTGTCTGCGGGGCTTCGTTTTTGGCGAAGAGGCGGCGGATGGCGGCTTCGATTTCGTGCAGTTTCACGGGCTTCGAAATGTAGTCGTCCATGCCGGCGGCGAGGCAGCGCTCGCGGTCGCCTTGCATTGCGTTCGCGGTGAGCGCGACGATTTTCGGCTGGCGGTCGGCGGGAAGGCGGCGGCGAATCTGGCGGCTGGCCTCGAGGCCGTCCATCTCGGGCATCTGGAGATCCATCAGCACGAGATGATAGTGGCGCGCTTCGAGCGTGGTGACGGCTTCGAGGCCGTTGCTGACGGCGTCGGCGCGATAGCCGAGGCGTTCGAGGAAGCGGAGCGCGACCTTCTGGTTGACGGTGTTGTCCTCGGCGAGGAGCACATCGAGCGGGAATTCCTCGGCGAGCCGCGGCGTGAACGAGCTGCCGGTGCCGGTGGCCGCGGGGGCGAGCGCGGCGGGATCGAAGAGAGACGCGACGATGTGGAGAAACGAGCCGGTCTTGAACGGTTTGAAAACACTGGCGAACGGCTGGCGGTCAATGGGCGCGGGCGGCGCGGTCTGGCCGAAGGGCAGCATGAGCAGGCGCGGGGCCTTGATGGCGTGCAGCGCATCGAGGGGCGAGGTGCCCGCCGTTTCGTCGCCGTCGATGATCACGAGGCCGGGCGCGGCGGGGAGAGTCGGCGCGAGCTTGAGGGCGGCGGCGGCATCGGGGGCGAAGAAACATTTGGCGCCGAATGGCTCGAGCACGGCGCGCAGACGGCGCTGGGTGACGGGGTGGTCCTCGACGCAGAGCACGATGCACTCGTGCAGTGCGTCCAAGCCGGCCTGAGACGCCGGCTCGGCGGCGAGCGAGGCCGCCTCGGTGGCGATGGTGAAGATGAACGACGAGCCCTGGCCGACGGTGCTTTCGACGCGGACGTTGCCACCCATGAGAATGCTGAGGCGCTGCGAGATCGCGAGGCCGAGGCCGGTGCCGCCGTATTTGCGCGTGGTGGACGAATCGACCTGGCTGAAGGCCTTGAAGAGCCGGTCGAGGCGGTCGCGCGGGATGCCGATGCCGCTGTCGCGCACGGTGAACTCGAGCGGGAAGCGCGAGCCCTGGCCGGCGACCGAGGGCAGGCGGTGGACCTCGATCGCGATGCTGCCGCTCGGGGTGAATTTGACCGCATTGTTGACGAGGTTGACGATGATCTGGCGCAGGCGCGTGACGTCGCCCATGATCCACGCGGGCACGGTCGGATCGATGTAATAGACGATCTCGAGTTTTTTTGCGGAGGCCTGGAGCGCGAAGAGGTCGAGCGCTTCCTCGATGCAGATCGAGAGTTCGAAGGGCATGTGCTCGAGCTCGAGCTTGCCGGACTCGATCTTGGAGAAATCGAGGATGTCGTTGATGATCGTGAGGAGCGCTTCGCCCGAGGTGCGGATGGTGTTGACGAAATCGCGCTGCTCGATGTCGAGTTCGGTTTCCATCAGCAGGCTGGTCATGCCAATGACGCCGTTCATCGGCGTGCGGATTTCGTGGGACATCGACGCGAGGAAGTCGCTCTTGGCGCGCGAGGCTTCGTCGGCCTCGATCTTGGCGCGGCGGAGAGCCTGTTCGGTTTCGACGCGGGCGGTGATGTCGGTCTCGATCGCGATGAAGTTCTGGAGTTCGCCGGTTTCGTTGCGGATCGGCTGAATTTCGAGGCGGAGATGGTATTTGCGGCCGGACTTCGAGTAGTTGACGACGTCGGTGGAGAGGCCCTGGCCGTTCTGCATGGCGAAGCGGATTTGTTTCGCGATGGCCGGATCGGTGTCGGAGCCGTGCATGAAATCGGCGGGCGGTTTGCCGACGACTTCCTCGAGCGAGTATTCCATGACGCGGGTGAAGCTTTCGTTGACCCACTCGATCGTGCCGTCGGGCGAGGCGATGAGCACGGGGTTGTCGGTCTTCGAGGCGACGAGGGAGAGCTTGCGCGTCTCGGCCTGGCTTTCGCGGAGGGCCTGCTCGGCTTCGCGGCGAGCGGTGATGTCCTGCACGGTGCCGATGATGCGCGTGGGCCGGCCGCCGGCGGAGGCGGCGACGGTTTTGGAGCGGGTGTAAACCCAGCGCCACTCGCCGGCGCGGGCGCGGACGCGATACTCGGGCTCGATGAAGGACGCGACGCCGGTGAGCTGCGACTCGACGCGGCGGCGGTAAACGGGGAGGTCGTCGGGGTGGATGAGCGACTGCCAGACATCGACCGTGGCGGGCATGCGACCGTGTTCGTAGCCGAGCATGGCCCAGAGGCCGGGGCTGTAGTAAACGTGACCGGCGGGGACGTTCCACTCGAAGATGCCGATCTGCGTGGAGTCGAGCGCGAGGCGGAGGCGTTCGTCGGAAATCTTCAGGCGGGCCTCGATGCGGCGGCGCTCTTCATTTTCGGCCTGGAGTTTTTTGTTAGAAAGCTCGGCGGCGCGCTGGCCGGCGCGCGCGCTGCGGGCGAGGTGGACGCTGAGGCCGAGGAGCAGGGTGATGCCGAAGCCGGCGCCGAGCGCTAGTTCGGGAAGGAAGCGGCGGTCGTGCTCGAGCGCCTCGGCGGACGGCGTGAGCGTGATCCGGATGCGGCGGTCGAAAATGTTGTAGGCTTTGTCGAGGGCGAGCTCGTCGTTGTGCGTGTCGTTCGGACCGGCGAACGAGTCGAAGACGCGTTCGTTGCCGATCTTGATGTCGATGTTGTAATCGGCGGCGAGCTTGTGCTCGACGATGATGGTGGTGAAAAACTGCCGGTAGAGAAACTCGCCGGCGACGAAGCCGTCCACCCGGGCGTTGCGCATCATCGGTGCGTAGATGACCACGCCCTTGCCGCGCGCGGCGAAGGTCGTGGTGCCGGAGATCACGGGCGCGCGGAGGCGGGTCGCGGTGTCGAGCGCGTCGCGGCGGACGTCGTCGTCGCGGTGGCTGAAATTTTTCGAGGCGACATCCTGGTCCGCCGGAAACGCCCAAACGGTGCGCAGCGCGGGGCTGACGACGGCGATGGAGACGCAGCCGAGATTTTTCGACGAGTCCTGCCACTGGTTGTGCGCATCGATTTCGCGGAGGCGTTCCTCGTCCTCCGAACCGGGCACGAGGTCGGCCCACATGCGCGAAAGGCGCTCCATCGCGGAGGCCTGGCGGCCGAGTTCGTAGGTGATCGTCGTCGCAAACGTGTCCATCGACGTTTGGGTCTTCGCGCCGAGGTAGGCGATTTCGCGGGCGCGCAAGCCGATCCACAAAATGATCGTGAGCGTGAGGCAGCCGACGACGGCGGGCATCGGCGACCAGGCGGGCGGGCCGCCCTCGGTCTTCATCGTTTCGCGCCAGGCAAACAAGAGCAGACCGGTGCCGAGGAGCAGCAGCGCCGCCGCCCCGACGGGCGAGGTGGCGGTGTTCGTGCCCCAGCGATAAACGGCGGGCAGGCTCGCGGCGTAACCGAGGAGCGTGGAGAAGCCGGCGGACGCGGTGATCGAGCTGATCACGGCCTCGGCGAAAAGCCGGGCGCGCAGGCCACGTCGCGTGCCGTGCCACGCGAGCGCCAGCGACGAGAGCAGGAGGCAGCACGCCGACATCGCCGACATGCGCCCGGGCTGCGCGGTATCCACGAGCAGATGATCGGAGACGAGAAATTCGTCGATGTGCAGGTCGGCGTGAAAAACGTTTTCCGCGAGCGAGAGCGCGGCCACGCCCGCGGGGAGCAAGGCGAGCCAGGCGGCGCCGACGTAGCCGAGGTCGGTCCCGAGCAGGACGATGCCGAGGATGAGCACGCACAACGCTTCGTTGGCCTTGATCGCTGCAACGGTCGAAACCGGTTGCACGAACGTGTCGAGATGGGTCCACCAGCCGGTGAGTGCCATCACCCCGAAAATAATCAACGCCCCGGCGACGGCGAGCGAGCAGCGCTCGAGCCATGACTTTCGCGGCAATGTCGGCAAAGAGGTCATTAAGGGATTCACCCTAGCAAAAGGATGGCGGGCGCGGGGATCAATGACGTTTTCTCGCGAGCGCGCCAGATGGTGCGGCCGGCGGAAACGGCAGCAACGAGTTCACCGCGCAGCGATCCGGCGTTATTTTCGTTTCAGATACGGCGAAGGTTCGGTGGCGGGATTTTGGGCGGACTCGGGTGTGGGCGACGGCTGGGCGAGAGAACGAAAGAGGTTCGTGGGGCCGATCACGAAGGCCCATTTTGGCTGGTCGAGCGGGCCGGTGAGCTTGACCTCGAGCGCGGTCGAGAGTGGCGAGAGCACGGCGCCGACGATCTGGAGAACGGATTTGCTTTCCCGAAAAGGATAGACGCGCGCGTTAAAATCAAGCGCGTGGCGGTCGAGCGCGTAGGTGCCGTGAGCCTCGATCGCGGAGTTCGCGCCGGTGACGCTGAAAGCGGGAAAATCGAGCTTGGCGCCGTCGAGCTTGAAGTCGGCGTGCGCACCGGTGAAGCGCAGCGCGGTGAAGTTGAACAATTCCGAAAGCAGGCCGAGCAGGCGAACTTCGCCGAGTTCCTTGCCTTCGAGGATGGCGGTGCCGTTGCCGTGAAAACTGAACGGATCCGCGAACCGCCCTTCCGCGGTGAGGCCTACGTCGAGTGTCGTCGTCGCGCTGGCGGCGATGAATTTTCCGGGCGCGACCGCGGGCTGGCCGCGGCGTTGGGCGGCATACTTGGCGGCGATGCTCACGGCTTGTGCGAGCTTCGCGTCGCGCAAGGCGGCGTCAAAGGCGAGCCGGCGCTCCGTCCCGCGACCGGTCAGGCGCGCATTGCCGGAAAGCGTGCCGCCGGCGACACTCGCCTCGACGTGGTGAAGCTGGACATTGTCGTCCTTCAGCGTCGCGTCGAACGACAGGTTGCGCGCGGGAAATCCGTAGAGCGAAAATCCGCCGGTGGACTGCGCCTCGATGTGCAGATTCTGGTGTTCGCCGTTGCGCGCGGCCGGGCCGTCGAGGTGACCGGAGACCGTGACGCGCGGCGGCTGTTCGAACGTAAACGGTTCGAGCCGCTCCGCCAGCGCGGGCCCGAGGAGTTTGACGCCAAGGTCGAGCGGGAACGTCGAGGTGACCGCGAGGTCCATGCCGTTCCAGTCGTTCGCCGTCACGTCGATGTTGCGCGTGAACGTGCCGCGCACGTCGCCGGCGCCATGTGTGCCGAAAACCTCGAGGCCGTCGATAAGGTTGGGCCGGATGAAAAGGAGCGTGCGCGCGTGGTCGAACTGGACGCTGCGAATTACCGCGCCGGCGCTGTCAGCGAAAACGAATACGGCCGATTCCTGCGGGGCGCGCCAGCGGCCGAGGACGTCCACGCTTGCATCGGGCGGCGCGACAGGAAAATCAAAGTGCCGGAAAACCTTCGGCCACCACTCGTGAAACCAGCCGCTGATGTCGAGCGGCCGGAGCCGGCCTTCGAGGAGAAAACGGTATTCGCGCGTCACCAGATTCTGCTCGAAACTGCCGCGCGCGAAATTTCCGCCGAGCCGGGCGAGCGCGTGGCGCGCGACGAAACGCCGGCCGTCGAACTCGATTTCGCCGCCCGCGGAATCGATCGCCACGCCGTGGGCGTCGATCCGCCGCGCGGCGACGCGGCCGGAAAGTTTTTCAAATTTCCAGCCCGCGGCGAAACTCGCGCCGAGATCGAATGCGACCGGTTCGCCGAAGCCGATGAACGGCCGGAGATCGCGGCCGATCAGCGCGTCGATCGGCTCCAGTAACGCGGGAGCGAGCGCGCCGGTGGCGTCGAGCGCGGCGGTTTTTTCGGCGAAGTCGGCCCGACCACTCAGCGCGAGGGGCGAGCCGGCGCACTCGGCGAGCAGCGTGGCGCGCAGCTTCGAGAGCGGGCCGGGATCGAGTTTGGCGGAAAGAAATTCGAGCGTGAAACCGCGAGCGGAAAGATCGCGGGCGAAGAGTTCGATTTCGCGCGGCGAGTAGGAAAGTTTTGCGAGGTCGAGCCGGCCGCGCACCCGCGCGCGCGCGCCGCGGATGGCCGCGCCGTCGGCGATGCGCGCTTCGTCGAATTCGACGGTGGCGATGGAGAACGAGGGAGCGTCATCGATGAGCGGCAGGCGCGTGGTCACCCGAAGCTCGGTGACCTGGAGATCGCGAAAGCGCGGCAGTTTCAGGCTGCGCGCGATCAGGACGACATTGGCGACGGCGCCGTGCGCTTGGGACGGGACGAGGGTGGCGTGCAGTTGCGGCTGGTCGAAGGCGGCGAGTTGCTCGGAGGCGCGGATGAGCTGGCGGCTGAATTCGGCGTAGTGAAGGGCGAGGGTTTCGAGCAGCGGCAGCGGCGCCGCGCCGCCGGCAGCCGGCGCGCGCGGGAGTTGCAAGGTGCCGTGCAAGTCGAGCGCGACGCCGACGACGTGCGCGGTGAGCTGCTCGACGGCGAGATCGCGATCGCGCAGCGCGACGGAGAATTCGAGATCGCTGATGCTCTCCTCGCTGCGGCCGGACGGCGCCAGCATCGCGGGCACGAAAAGGTTGACGCCCGTCGCCTGAATGCGGCGCGGTTCGAACTTGCCGGCGAGCAGCGACCACGGATCGAGTTCGATGAAGACGGCGCGGGCGTTGACGACCGGCTCGCTGAATTCCGGCAGCGAAAGCTGCAGATTTTCGAGGACGATGCGGCCGGTGGGATCGAAAACGGCGCGGCCGAAGCGGGCGTTGACGTGCGATGCGGCGAGGCCCTGCTCAAACGAGCGCAGCAGGAAAGCGGGCGCCGAGAGTTCGTTCGAGACGGCGATGCCGACCTGCACGACGAGCGCCGCGCCGAGCGCGAGCCAGAGGGTCCAGCACGCGAACGAAAGCGCGCAGTCGGCGCAAAATCGCGCGGCGGGCCAGAGGCGCTTCAGCCAGGAGGGCATTTCAACGGGGTGTCATTCGTCGCTTCGCGCAGACGGGCGGATTTTTGGCTCACTTCTCCGGCACGGTGGGCGGCGGGCCGGGATCGCGGGGCGCCTCGGTCAGTTTCCAGAGGGCGTCGAGCAGAGGCTGTTCGATTTCGAAGACGGCGTTGAACTCGGGCGAACCGGCGAGCTGGCGGTCGCCGCCGACGCGTAGCGTTAGGAAAAGCGCGGTCGTGCTCGTCTGCTCGCCCGCGCCGCCGGTGAGCGTGACGGTCGTGTCGAGACGAAAACGCCAAGGGCGTTCGTCGCCGGCGACGGTGACGCGATCGACGAATTGATCGAGGACGAAGTCTTTGGCGCGAAGGGTGCGGAGTTGGGCAAGGACGGTCTGCACGGCGTCGGGGGCGGGGGTCGATTCGGCTGGGTGACCGGCCGCGTCGATGGCGGTGTCGAGGAGGATCTTGTTTTCGGCAAGGTCGGTGAGCTTGAGTGCGGTGATGCGGGCGCCGGCGGGGAGTTCGCGGAGGAGGCGTTCGCGCCAGGCGCGCGAGGCGGTGGGGATTTCGCGGAGGATTTCGGGATCGATGCCGTAGATGGACGCGGAGGCGGCGGTGCCGGTGAGGCGGGCGTAGGTGTCGCGTTGGGCGGCGAGGCCGAGCTCGAGCGTGAGCGGCGGCGCGCCGTCGAGGGTGAGCGTGATCGAACGCTCGGGGCGGTTGAAGCCCCAGGCTTCGAGGTCGGCGTCGCGGGGCGCGTCGCTCTGGAATTTTTTCGCGGAGAGGAGCGAGAGTTGTTCGAGGAGGCGGGTGACGGCGGCGCGGTCGGCGGGGCGGGTTTGCGGGCCCTGGGCGCCTTCGCCGGGAAGCACGATTTGCCAGGAGGCGGTCTCGGCGGACTGCTGGCCGGTCTCGACGAGGCGCTGGAGTGTGAGCGGCGGCTGGCCCGGCGCGGCGAGTGTGATGGCGGTGACGGTGCGCGGATCGAAATCGAGGATACGCGTTTCGCGGAGCGTTTCCTGCGCGCGATCGAGGGTGGCCTTGAGCGTGGCGGGAATCGCGACGGTGAAGAGCGCGGCGCGGCCCTCGAGCTGCGCGTAGTATTCAACATCCGGCTGCGTGGCGGCAGTGGCGGGAATTGCGGTGGTGCCGAGGGCGTCGCCGAGCAGGAGCGTTTCGCGGCGGTTGTTGCCTTCGAGGCTGACGCGGAGCGCGGGTTTTTCGGCGGGGAGCGTGGCGGGCGGGTTGGAGGTGACGAACGATTTTACCTGGAGCGCGTCGAGGGCGTTGATGGCGAGCTCGGTGGCGTTTTTGCTGGCGCGGGCGTTCATCGGCGCCTCGAAGGTCCAGCGGCTGCCGTCGCGGCGCAGGCGGATGCGAAGGCTGGCGGGCGCGGCGGTTTGGAGGTTGAGCGAGCGCGCCTCGAACACGGGAATCGAAAAAACGGTGTCGGCGTGAAGCTCCTCGAACGTAAGCGCGAGGCTGCGCGCGAGGCTCTGGCTCACGACGTGAATGCGCTCGCCGTCGGGCGAGAGGAGATAAAGGCGGACGCCATCCTTGGTGGTGTCGCCGATGCGGAGCGTGGTGGTTTTGGGTTCCGGGTTCGGAGCGCCGAGTTCCGGGCTGCCGGAGGAGAAGGTGACGGTGAGTTTCGCGTGATCGAGGCCGTAATCGGCGAGGGACTGGCCGTTTTTGGCGAGGTCGCGGACGTAGAAGCTGGTTTCGTGTTCGAGGAGCTGGAGTTCCTTGAGGATACGCTCGACGGCGCTGGGGTTCGCGGGCCATTCGAGCGGCGCGGTGATGAACCAGGTGTCGCCGCGCTTGGCGAGGGCGAGCTTGCGGCCGGGGCCGGAGATTTCGAGCGAGCGGATGTCGGCGGCCTCGGCGCCGAGGACGCGGCGGCGGGCCTCCTTCCAACTGTCCTCGGTGCGCCAGCGGCGCTCGAAGCGGAAAATGAAAAAGAAAAGCGCGACGTTCAGGAACAGCAGGACGAGCGTGACTTTGGTGCGCATGGGAGGAAGCGGTGGCGATGAACGTTAGGCGGCGAGCGGCGTCAGTTTCGCCGCGTCCAATAGACGATGAGGCCGAGGAGGGCGGCGACGGCGGGGAGCCCGAGCAGCAGGCTGTAGCGCAGGCGGGTGAGTTCGCCGGCGCTGAGTGAGAGTTGAAAGCGCTCGATGGGGCGCGCGGGGATGTTGAACTGCGCGTCGCGATCGACGGTCCAGTTCACCGCGCTGAAAAAAACGTTTTGGTTGGCGGGATCGGCGATGCGGCTGTTGCCGATCATGTCGCCCGTGCCGAAGACAATGAGACGGCCGCCGCGCACGCTGAAGGGGAGATTGTCGCGAACGGGGACGCGCTCGGAGGCGACGGCGACGCCGAGGCGGTCGCGCGGCTCCATGCCGGGAATCGGGCGGATGTCCACGCCGGGCGTGTATTCGTGGAAGCCTTGCATGCGGTAGCCGACCTCGCCCCACGCGGTGGTCGAGGTGGCGGCGAGCGTGGTGACGGTGAGGCCGTTGCCGAGCGAGCGACCGGGGTCGGGGCGAACGCTGCGAGCGGGGCCGATGCGCGGCTGGAGGCGCCAGTCGATCAAGGTCTGCGTGACGGGATGCCGCGTGAGAAAGCGCAGCAGCAAGTCGCCCTCCTCGGTCATGTTTTCCGCACCGGTGTCGTAGATGACGTCGTTATCGACGAGGATGCCCCAGTCGAGCAGGAGGTCGTCGAGGCCGTGCGGCTGGCCGGGTGCGAGCAGGAGGATGAGGCGGCCGGCGTTGTCGGAGAGGTAGCGGCGGAGGATTTCCTGCTCGAGCGGCTGGAAGCGACCCTGCGGCGCGACGGCGACGAGGAGCGCGGCGTCGGCGGGGACGCGGCGCGTGTAGTCGAGCTTGACGGAATCGACGGCGAAATTTCGCTCGCGCAGGGCGTCGCGCAGGAGCGAGAGGCCGCGCACGGGATCGACGTCGTCGGGGCTGAGTTCGCCGTGGCCGGCGATGAAATAGATTTTTTTCTTGTCGGGGCTGGAGACGTCGAGGATCGCGGAGGTGACGGCTTGTTCGCCGCGAAAGGCTTTTCGTTCGCGGTTGGCAACGTCGTAGAGTTCGGCGGGCAGGAGGGTGCGGCGTTTGTCGCCGCAGAGGAAGAAGACGCGGTCAGTCTCGTCGATGCCGAGCTGGTCGGCTTCGCGTCGGCGCTGGTAAACGTCGAGGTATTCGACGGTGATTTTGCGGTTCTCGTCGGCTTCGGTGGCGTAGGCGTATTCGCGGAGGAGGCCGCGCAAGTCCTGGAAGGCCTGGGCGACTTCGGCGTTGTCGGAATCCTCGGTGAGCGTGACGACGATGCGGACGGGGCGCGGCAAATTGCGCAGGTAGGAGAGCGTTTCGGGCGAAAGCGAGTAGCGGCGCTGGTGCGTGAGGTCGTAGCGCCACGCGTGGTTGCCGGCGAGGTAGTTGAGGCCGCCGAAAAACGTGAGAAAAAGGACGGCCTGCAGCACGAGGTTGAGCGTGCGGACCCAGCGGGCGGCGCGGAAGCTGTCGGAAAAGAGCATGCGCTAGGAAAAAACCGAAAGCCGAACGCGGAGAGCGGGGAGCATCATGAGTGCAGGAGTTTGGCTTCGACGCCGAGGATGCTGAAGATCAGCGCGAGGACGGTGCCGCTCAGGTAGAAGAGCAGTTGCCGCGTATCGACCACGCCGCGCGTGAAGTCGTCGAAGTGGGTGAAGACTTGGGCGTAATCGACCGCGGCCTTGACCGGAGAGAGCGCCCCGCGGTCGAGCCACGGGGTGTCGGTCAGGTAGCGGCCGCCGACGATGAGGGCGAAGAGCATTGCGAAGCAGAGGATGCCGGCGACGGCCTGGTTGCGCGAGAGCGAGCTGGCGAAAACGCCGAGTGCGACGAAGAAGAGCCCGGAGATCGCGATGAAAAGATAGCCGCCGACGAGCGGGCCGGCGTCGATGAAGCGGGGATCGCCGGAGAATTTTTTCAGGATGTAGAAAAACCCGCCGGTCGAGCCCCAGAGCGCGAGGTAGAGCAGGTAGGCGGCGCCGTATTTGCCGAGGACGACCTCGGTCGTCGTGACGGGCGTGGTGAGGAGCGTCTCGATCGTGCCGAGGCGGCGCTCCTCGGCGAGGCACTTCATCGTCAGCAGCGGCACCATGAAGAGCACGGGCAGTGGAAACGCCTGAAAAAAAACGTGCGCGGGCGAGAGTTCCTGCGGCGTTTTGCTGTAGCTTTCGAGGATGCCGGTGAACACGAAACCCATGACGCCGAGGAAAAACACCGCGGCGATGTAGGTGCTCGGGTTGACGAGCAGCATGCGGACCTCGTGGCTGAGCAGCGTGAGGAAATGCTTCATTTGTTTTTGCGCAGGTCTTCGGTGCGGACGTCCCAACTGCGGCGGGTGGCGGCGAGGAAGACGTCCTCGAGCGTCGATTGGACACGGCTCAGGCTGCGCAGGCGATAGCTGGGCGCGAGCGAACGCAAGAGCGGTTCGCCGAGTTCGTCCTCGCGCTCGGTCGTCAGCGTGAACTGGCGGAAGCCGGCGGCGTCGGGCTCGGTCGTGGCCGTGATTCGCAAGGTGGGTTCGACATTGGCGAGCAGCACGGGCAGCGCGGCGGTGTCGCCGGCGATCTCGAGTTGATAGGTCGAGCGGCCGAGGATCTCGTGGCGAAGATCGGCGGGCGTGCCCTGCGCGACGACGCGGCCCTGGTTGATGATGAGCACACGGTCACAGGTGACCTCGATTTCGGGGAGAATGTGCGAGGAAATGATGACCGTCATCCGGCCGCGGAGGCTCGCGATCAAATCGCGCACGATCAGGATTTGGTGCGGATCGAGGCCGATCGTGGGCTCGTCCATGATGATGACGGGCGGCTCGGCGAGGACGGCCTCGGCGATGCCGACGCGCTGGCGGTAGCCCTTCGAAAGCTTGCCGATGATTTTGTGGCGGACGCGTTTCAGGTCGCAGAGTTCGAGCACCTCGTCGATGCGCGGGCCGAGTTTGCGGCGCTGGACCTCCTTCAGGCGGCCGCGAAAATAAAGATATTCCGAGACGCGCATGTCCTCGGGGAGCGGATTGTTTTCCGGCATGTAGCCGACGCGGCGCTTGACCTCGACCGGGTTCGACGCGGCGGGAATGCCGCAGACGCGCACGGTGCCGGAGGTCGCGGGCAGGTAGCCCGTGAGGATGCGCATCGTGGTGGATTTGCCGGCGCCATTGGGGCCGAGGAAGCCGAGGATTTCGCCGCGGGCGACGTTGAAGGTGATGTCGCTCACCGCCGCCACGCCCGCGTAGGTTTTTACGAGGTGGGAGACTTCGATGGCGGGAGCGTCGGGCATGAAACAAAAGGGACGGAGCGGACGGATCGGGCGGCGGTCAAGGGTTTGGTTTCTCGATCGAGACATCGCCGGCGTGGAAACGTTGCAGGCGGCCGGCGGCGGTGCGGATCAGTAGAGAGCCTTCGTCGTCGATGCCCATCGCGGTGCCGGCAATGCGGCGGTCGCCCTGCGCGAGCGCGATGGACTGGCCGCGGAGAACATCGTAGCGCTGCCACAGGTCGGCGAAGGTGGCGGTGTGTTCGCCGGCGACGAATTGCTCGTAGGCGAGGAGCACGCGACCGATGAGCGCGGCGGTGAAACGGTTCAAGTCGATTGGCGCGGCGGCCTGCTCGGCGAGCGAGGTGGCGCGGCGCGCAAGGTCGGCGGGCCAGCCGGCGGCGGGACCGTTGACGTTGAGGCCGAGGCCGAAGACGAGGTCGCGGATTTGATCGGCGTCGATGCGCGCCTCGGTGAGCATGCCGCCGGCCTTGCGGCCGTCGAAGAGCAGGTCGTTGGGCCACTTGAGCGCGGGGGCGAGGCGGGTGAAGTTGGCGATGAGTTCGCAGAGGTTGACGCCCATCCAAAGCGTGAAGATCGCCATGCGGCCGGGGGCGACGCGCGGGCGGAAGGCGAAGCTGGCGTAGAGATTGCCGCCGGGCTCGCTGTGCCACGCGCGGCCGAGGCGGCCGCGACCGCGGTTTTGTTTGCGCGCGAGAACGACGAAGGGCGCGGCGCGACCGGCGGCGAGCTGGCGGGCGGCCTCGTCGTTGGTGCTGTCGGTTTCATCGAGGAGCGAGATCGAGAGATCGCGGCGGGCGGTCAGGTGGGCGCGAACGAGCGCGAGGTGCAGGCCGGCGGGGCGGCGGGCGATGCGGTAGCCTCGCGCGGGCGCGGTCTCGAAGGCGAAGCCTTGCGCGCGGAGTTTTTCCATATGCAACCAGACGGAGGGGCGCGTCATGCCGAGCTTCGCGGCGAGCACGGTGCCGGACGTGAAGCCGGGTTCGCGGGCGAGCAGTTCGCGCAGGATGACGAGATCGGTGTCGGGCATGAAAAAAGGCGCTGGGCCGCTTGAAACTACAAAGCCCGCGCTCATCGTGGCGCAAATGTCATTTGCGGAATTTGCGGGGTCGGCGGCGCGCGATCCGAAGCCGCCGGCGGAGGCGGGCGCGGCGTTGCGGGCGTTGTGGCTCGAGGCGCGGGGCGACTGGCCGGGCGCGCACGCGGCGGCGCAGGAGGACGCGAGCGGAAGCGGCGCGTGGGTGCACGCGTATTTGCACCGCAAGGAGGGCGACTTGGACAACGCGGCTTATTGGTATGCGCGCGCGGGGCGCACACGGCCGGCGGATGGTGTGACGCTGCCGAAGGAGTGGGAGCAGATCGCGCGGGAGTTGCTGGGCGATCAGGTGAAGGCGTAAAAAAACGCGGTGCGGGCGAAGTGGCGCGGCGCAGGCGCGAGCTATTTTTTTTCGACGGGCGCGGGTGGCGGGGCGGCGTTTTTCGGCGGGGGTTCGCGAGCCGTGTCGGCGAGGCGGGCGAGTTCGGCGAGGTCGGCCATCTCGGAGTTGCGCTCGATTTGTTGTTCCTCCGCGAGCATGGCGAGGCCGATGCCGGCGTTGAGGTTGAAGAAATTTCCAAAGAGCAGCCCGGGATGACGCTTGAACGCGAGATCGAGGCGGCCGTCGGGCGTGAGCATTTCGCGATTGCTGAGTTCGGGGAGCTTGCGCTCGCGAACGATGTATTTCGGGAGGCGAATGATGCCGTTGCGGGGTTGGTCAGCGTCGCGTTGGTCGGGGGATTCGGCGGCGGCGGGTTTTGGCGGGGAAAATTTCGGCAGACCGGCGGAAACTTTCGCGGCGGTGGCGGACGAGGTGGCGTGCCGCAGAGGCGGAGACGGCGGAGCGACGCTGACCGCGGCCGGGCCGGCCGACGGAGCCAAATCGGCGGCGCCGGCGATCGAAGCGGCGGCCAGCAGCGGGGCGAGCGCGAGGAATTTCACGGCAGAAAGGGCGGGGCGAAAAAAATCGACGGCCGTTTCCGTGCGCGCTGGCGTTGGTTTCAGTAGCGCGAGCCGGTCGTCAATGCCTGCGGGCCACTGTCGTGGCCGAAATCAAAGCCGCGGATGTAGGTCTCGTCGGTGACGCGTTTGATATAGGTGGAGGCGGCGTCATCGCCGCCGCGACCGAGGGTTTGCGCGGTGTCGTGAAGGTCGGAGATATTGTTGAGGCGTTCATCCTCGGCATACATGTCGAGGGCGAGCTGCTCGGGCGATTCCGAGGAGGCGAAAAATGGGATGGGGAGGTGATAGGCGTTCAGCGCCATGTAGCCGGGGGTGAGGTAGCGGCGGCGGGCGAGATCGCTGAGGCCTTTGTTTGTGTAGAGATCGCGCTCGCGGAAGACGGGCGGTTTTTTTTCGCGGACGACGTATTTCGGGAGGCGAATGATGCCGTTGCGGGGCTTGTCCACGTCGCGAAGATCGACGTCTTCGTCCTCGGGGCGCGGCTTCGGCGGCGGGTTGTATTTGGGCATGCTCGCGGCGAGAGAGGCAGCGAGGCTGTCGGAGACGGCGCGATCACGCTTGGGCGCGGGCGGCGTGGTCGGGGCCGGGGTGCTTTGGTCGGTGGGGGGCGGAGGCGTTTGCGCGGATGCGGGGCCGAGCGCCGCCAAGGCAGCGATCGTCGAAAGCAGCAGGGCAACGCGGGCGGGACGGCGCATAATCGTTAAGTCAACTTAGTGGAGGGAGGGTTCCGTGCAATGCCGGCGGTGAAAATAAAAACGCCGGCCGCGAGGTGCGCGGCCGGCGGCGATCAGAACGTTTTTCGTCAAACGGCCGGCACGGCGGCGGGCTTGGCGGGTTTGAAGAAGATTCCGAGCACAAGTCCGCCGACGAGGAACGCGAGGACGGTGTAGAGCGCGTTGACGAGATGCCAGCCCCACGCTTGATGCCACCAGATCGGATTGCTGAGGCAGACGAAGACGGCGCCGATGACGCCGATCAGCGTGGTGGCCTTCACGACGCAACAGTAACCGACGAAGGTCGGCTGGATTTTACAGAGGAACAAAGCGAGCAGGAGCGCGACGACGAAGTAGTGCACGTAGCCTTCCACGAGGACGGCGGGCTCCATGTCGGGGTGGCCTTCCTTGACGAACTGCACGAGGACGACGGGGCCGCGCTGGTAGAGTTCGGTCATGGTCTTCGCGTCGAGATAAACGCCCGGGACGAGGTAGGTGCCGGTCTCGGGGAAAATTTTCGCGAGGGTGTCGGCGGCGGCACGGTCGTCAGCGACGCGGCCAAGGACTTTGTAAGGGAAGGGACTCATCCAGTAGACGGCCCCGAGGACGAACATCGCGAGCGCCGCGAGCAACGGCGCGAGGAGGAATTTTTTCATCGGCTAAAATGAAAACGTGCGGGGATTGATTGAGCGGGAGGCAGGGGTAGTTTGGACAGCCGCAGTTTTCGGAGCCGAGCGTGAACGGAAGGCGCGCGAAGCTCAATCGCGGAGTTGAACAACTTAACCGGGCGCGAGATGCAGGCGTTGCCAGATTTGGTGCGCGGCGGCAGCCGGTGCGAGCGCGCCGGTGTCGATGGAGAATTCCGGCGGCGGCATCGTGGGGCGGGCGAAGGCACCGTCGCGGGCGAGCTGGCGGTAGAGTTCGAGCGAGGTGAGTTTTTTGGTGGCGTGGCGGGAGGCGGCGTCGAGGCGGCGCTCGATCTCGGGCTCGGGGCACGTGAGTTCGATGAAATGAACGGTGTCGCCGCGGGTGCGGGCGTCGGGCGCGAGGCGGTCGATGAAGGCCTGGCGGACGGTGTTCTCGGCAGTGAAGGTGAAGATGAGGGCGGGCAGGCCGGCGGCACTGGCGCGGGCGAAAACATCGGTCCAGATTTTTTCGCGGAGCTCGACGAAGGGCGGGCTGCCGAATTCGAAGACGGCGAGGAGCGCGTCCACGACGAGGTGGTTGTGAAAGAGGCGCCAGCCGGTGAGCGCGGCGAGTTCGCGGGCGACGGTGAGCTTGCCGGAGGCGGGACGGCCGGTGAGGACGATGAGGTCCATGAAGCGAAGCAGGCCGGGCGGCGCGGGCTACTTCAGCCAGCGGACGAGCCAGGAGTGGACCTCGCCATACCAGAAGACGGAGTTCTGCGGGTGGAGCACCCAGTGGTTTTCGTCGGGAAAATAAACGAAGCGCGACGGCACGCGCTGGGCCTGGAGCGCGGCGTAAAACTCGATGCCTTGGGCGTCGGGCACGCGGTAGTCCATACCACCGTGGATCACGAGCGTGGGGGTTTTGAAATGCGAGGCGTAGGTGATCGGGTTCTCGCGATCATAGGCGGCGGTGCGGCGCCAGGGTGAGCCGTCCATCGGGCCGTCCTGCCAGGCAAGCGCGACGTCGGAGGCGTATTGCGTGTCGAAATCGGAGACGCCGGCGTGGCAGACGATGGCCTTGAAGCGGTCGGTGTGGCCGCAGACCCACGAGGCCATGTAGCCGCCGTAGCTCGCGCCGAGAGCGGCGGTGCGGGCGGGATCGAGGAAGGGGTGTTGCGCGAGGAGGAAATCGGTGGCGCGCATAATGTCCTCGTAGGGTTTCTCGCCCCAGGCGCCGTCGATCGAGGCGAGGAACTTTTCGCCGAAGCCGGTCGAGCCGTGGCGATTCACCCAGGTGGCGACGTAGCCGCTGGGGGCGTCGACACCGGGTGCGACGAAAACATGGGCGTTCCAGCGCGGCTGCCAGATGTCGCCGATCATGGTGGCGGGTCCGCCGTGCATGAGCTGGAGTAGCGGGTATTTTTTGGCGGGATCAAAATCGGGCGGGTAGATGAGCCAGCCCTGGACGGTGTCGCCGGCGGCGCCGGTGAAGGTGTATTCTTCGACGCGGCCGAGCTTCAGCTTGGCGAAGAGATCGTCGTTGAGGTGCGTGCGGACGGTGCTGGCGCCGGTGGCGAGATCGAGCGAGCGGACCTCGTCGGGGCGGCTGAAAGTTTGCGTGAGGAAGAAAAGCTGGCGCGCGCCGACGACGAGGGCGGAGTTGGTGCCGTCGCCGACAAGGGGTTTGAGGCCGGAGCCGTCGGGGGCGGCGGAAAAGATTTTCGTGCGGGCGCGATCCTCGGCGCGGAAGTAGAGCGTGCCGCCGTCGGGTGAGAAGCGCCAGTCCTGAGGCGAAAGATCAGCGTCGGCGAGGAGGCGGGTGATTTTTCCCGTGGCGAGATCGACGCGCATGAGCTGCGTGAATTCGGCGAGACCGCGCGGGCGGACGCCGCGACCGAAGAGGATCGAGCGGCCGTCGGGGGCGAAGCGCGGGTTGTCGTCGGAGCCGGGGTTGTCGGCAGTGAGATTTTTCCAGGCGGCGGCGGGGTCATCGATCCAGAGGAGGTAGATATCGGAGTTTTCCTGGCCGCTTTGGAACGGCGGCGGCGTGGTGCCGGCGGAGAGGGCGAGCCATTTGCCGTCGGGCGAGATGTCGAACTGCGTTTCGTCGTCGAGGCGGAAGCGACGGTCCCAGCGCGGCGTGAGGTCGGTGGTTTTTTTCGTGGCGAGATCGACGACGAAGAGGTGCGTGGCCTGGCCGTCGGTCTGCCAGGTGTCGAAGTAGCGGAAGAAGGCGTTCTCGGTGGTCTTGGCGGTGACCTTGGAGTCTTTTTGTTTTTTGAGGGCGGCCTTCATCGCATCGAAGTCGGCGGCGAGTTTCGGCAGGACGGAGGAAACGAAGACGATGCGATGGCCGTCGGGCAGCCAGCGCGGGCTGGAGATCGGCAGCGGGAACTCGACGATCTTTTCGGCTTCGCCGCCGGCGAGCGGGATGACGTAGAGCGAGGGCTGTTCGTCGGCGCCGCGTTTCGAGGTGAACGCGATGCGGGTGCCGTCGGGACTCCAGCGCGGGGCCGCGTCCTTGCTGTCGGCGGTGGTGAGCTGGCGGGTGGAGCCGGCGGCGTTGTCGAGGAGCCAGAGGTGCGCAGTGGAGTTGTTTTTCTCGAGATTGTAGTCGGTGACGACGAAGACGAGGTGCGCGCCGTCGGGCGAGAGATCGAGCGCGCCGGGACGGCGGACGGACCAGATGTCTTCGGGCGTGATGGGGCGGAGGGCGGAGTCGGCGGCGCGGAGGAAGCCGGCGGCGAGAAGCAGAAGAACGAAAACGCGGATCAGGGAGGAGAAACGCATGGCCGATGACTTAGGCGAATTGGGGGCGCGAGGACAACCTGCGTTTTCTGCGGCGGCGCGACGTTTGCGTGACGCATGGGCGCGCGCGGGTGTCCGGCACCGGTTCTGCTGAGCGAGGGCGTGAATCCAACCGCCACACCGACGCGGCCGAAGGAGGCGTATCGCCTGACGAAGATCGTTTTCACGCTCGGGCCGGCGACGGAGAGCGAGGCGATGCTCGAGCAGTTGATCCTCGCGGGCGTCGATGTCTGCCGGCTCAACATGGCGCACGCGGACCATGCGTGGGTGCGGACGATGATCCGGCGGGTGCGCGCGGTGTGTGAGCGGACGGGGCGGCACATCGCGCTGTTGATGGACGTGAAAGGACCGGAGATCCGGACGGGGGATTTGCCGGCGTCGGTGGAATTGGCGGCGGGGCAGCGGATCGATCTGTTGCCGCAGCCGGGTGCGGCCGAGGACGGCGTGCTGGCGGTGACGGTGAATTATCCCGGGCTCGGGCGCGATCTGAGAACGGGGGCGACGGTGCTGGTGGACAGCGGGCTGATCCGGCTGGAGGTGTTGGAGACATCCGCTGCGCGCGTGCGCTGCCGCGTGGTGGTGCCGGCGAGGCTGGGCAACCGGCGGCATCTCAACCTGCCGGGCGCGAAGGTGCGGCTGCCGGCGTTGACGGCGAAGGATCGGGGCGACGTCGCGGTGGGCGTGGAGGAGCAGGTGGATTTTTTTGCGCTGTCGTTCGTGCGCGAGGCGGACGACATCGATATTTTGCGGCGGCTGCTGTCGGACTTGAAAAGCGAGGCGCGCATCGTGGCGAAGATCGAGGATCAGTCCGGGCTGGAGAATCTGGACGAGATCGTGCTGGCGACGGATGCGGTGATGGTGGCGCGCGGCGATCTCGGGATCGAGGTGCCGATGGAGGAGCTGCCGTTGATCCAGAAGCGGACGGTCGAGACGTGCATCCGGCTGCGCAAGCCGGTGATCGTCGCGACGCATTTGCTCGAGTCGATGATCACGTCGCCGGTGCCGACGCGTGCGGAGGTGAGCGACATCGCGAGCGCGGTGTGGGAGACCGCGGATGCGGTGATGTTGTCGGGCGAGACGACAACGGGGCGTTATCCGCTCGAGTGCGTGCAGTTCATGAAGCGCGTGGCGGGACGCGTCGAGGGCAGCGCGACGAAAGGCTACAATGCGACACTGCCGCTCAAGACCCACAAGGACCGGTTGCTGCGCTCGGCGGTGACGCTGGCGCAGGAAGTCGGCGACGCGGGGATCGTGGTGTTCACGCGGAGCGGGATGCTGCCGCAAACGCTGGCGGCATTGCGCGCGTGGCGGTGCCCGATCTACGCGTTCACGGATGTGGCGCAGGTGTTCCGGCACCTGCTGCTGGTGTGGGGCGTGGAGCCGTTTTTGATGGATTTTTCGGCGGAGCCGGAGCGGACGATCCAGGATGCGTTTGCGTATTTGCTGCGGCGCGGCTGGGTGCGGCGCGGCGACTGGATGGTGGTCGTGACCAACGTGCTCGCCGGCGAGAAGATCGTCGACACGATCCAGCTGCGGCCGGTGGAGTGAGCAAGTTTGCGCGAATGATCGCGCTATGCGCGGATTTGGCCGGTGCCGGTGACCTGCCATTTGTAGCTGCAGAGTTCGCGCAGGCCCATCGGACCGCGGGCGTGCAGGCGGTCGGTGCTGATGCCGATCTCGGCGCCGAGGCCGAATTCGAAGCCGTCGTCGAAACGCGTGCTCGCGTTCCAGAGGACGACGGCGCTGTCGATGCCGGCGAGGAATTTTTGCGCGGCGGATTCGTCGGCGGTGATGATCGCGTCGGTGTGGTTGGAGCTGTCGCGGTTGATCGTCGCGATAGCGGCGTCGAGCGAAGCGGTGACGCGGACGGCGAGGATGTAGTCGAGAAATTCGGTGGAGTAGTCGGCGTCGGTCGCGGCGACGTGCGGGAGATTTTCGCGCGCAAGAATCGCGGCGGCGGCGGAGTCGCAGCGGAGTTCGACGCTGTGCGCGGCGAAAAGCGCGCGGGCGGCGAGCGGGAGAAATTCTTCGGCGACGTCGCGGTGCACGAGGAGCTGCTCGGCGGCGTTGCAGACGCCGGGGCGCTGGAGCTTCGCGTTGACGAGAATTTTTTCCGCCATCGCGAAATCGGCGGCGCGGTCGACGTAGACGAAGCACACGCCCTTGAAATGCTTGATGACGGGGATCGTGCTGTTCTCCGCGACGAAGCGGATGAGGCTCTCGCCGCCGCGCGGGATGATGCAGTGGACGAGCGTGTCGAGTTTCAGCAGCGTGGTGAGTGCGGCGCGGTCGGTGGTCGGAATGAGTTGAATGGCGTCGGCGGGGAGCGACGCGGAGACGAGCGCCTCGGTGATCAGCGCGGCGAGAGCGGTGTTGGTATGGAAACTTTCCCGGCCGCCGCGGAGGATGGCGGCGTTGCCGCTTTTCAGGCAGAGGATGGCGCAGTCGATGGTGACGTTCGGGCGCGCTTCATAGACGATGCCGATCACGCCGATGGGAACGCGGACTTTGCGGAGGACGAGGCCGTTGGGGCGCGTGGTTTCCTCGAGGAGTTCGCCGACGGGATCGGGGAGGGCAGCGACCTGGCGGACGCTGGCGGCGAGCTGCGCGAGGCGCGCGGGCGTGAGCGTGAGGCGATCGGCCTGCGCGGGCGGGAGATTGTTTTCCTGCGCGAGCGCGAGGTCGCGCTGGTTCGCGGCGAGGAGCGTGTCGGTCGAAGAGGTGAGCAGGTCGGCGAGGCGGAGGAGAGCGGCGTTTTTCGCGGCGGTCGGCGCGGTCGCGAGTGCGAACGACGCAGCGCGGGCGCGCTGCGCGAGGGACGTGACGAGCTGGGCGAGATCGGCGGACATGAACCGGACAAGTTGTCCACGGATCGCGCGGAAGACACGGAAAATTTTCGGCCGGCGCGGCGGTCGCGGTGGTCGCAGCGCGGGCAGCGATGCAGACTAATTGTCGCGGGACTTCCGGTTCTGGAGGTCGGAAATCTGGGTGTTGGCGGACGTCAGTTTGGCCTGGAGGTCGGCGATCTGGGCGTTGGCGTTGTCGAGTTTGTTTTGGGCGAGGGCAGTGGCGGCCTTCGCTTCGTCGAAATCTTTTTTGAGTTTCGCCGCGGTGGTTTGTGCGTCGTCGGCGTCGGTGCGGATTTCGGCGGCGCGGGCCTCGGCTTGGGCGAGCTGCTTCTTGAGGTCGGCCGCGGCGGTATTGGCGTCGTCAAGCTGGCGGCGAACCTGGCCGGTGTCGGCCTTCGCTTCGGAGACCTGCGCTTGCAGGCGGGTCGATTCGACCCTGGCGTCATCGAGCTGCTTCTGACGGTCGGCAGATTCGGCGCGAGTCTGTTCGAGCTGGGCCTGGAGCTGGACGGAATCGGCTTTGGCTTGGGCGAGCTGCGTTTCAGCGGTGAAAGCGCGAGTGTTGGCGGTATTCAGCTTGGCGGACAGGATCAGGGCGACAGCGACGATGACGACAACAGAGACGATCGCGGTGACGATCGCGGCGACGGGGACTTTTCTTGGGGTAGAGTATTCATCCATGGCATGACGAACCTACACCCGCGCGGACGCGGAAAGATATGGGGATTTAACCCTTGCGGCCGCGCGATCAGGGCGAACGCAGGAGCGCGGCGATTTCGCGGAGGCGGCGGAGGTGATCGCCGGAGATCAGGCCGTCGCGGTCGGGCGGCACGTTGAGAAGATAATTTGCATGGTGGGCGTTGCAGAGCCGAAGTCGCGCGACGACCGCCTCGGCGGATTGCAGATCGGCGGGCGTTTTCGCGGCGCGCCAAAACCAGCGGGCGCCGGTCTGGATCGTGTCGCAGACCTCCGCGGGCGAGGTGTTGTCGGCAGGCGGCACGGCGTGCTGCCACGGGAATTCGTAGCTGAGGGCATCGGAGTCGCGGA